>Ga0310695_10000518_pt1 | contig 99926 bp, 77 predicted proteins | sample RumenRJG_04DNA_FD_203882 | JGI IMG/M metagenome (GOLD analysis project Ga0310695, IMG submission 203882) | Bovine rumen microbial communities from Lethbridge, Alberta, Canada - RJG_04 (v2) (version 2) | ecosystem: Host-associated > Mammals > Digestive system > Stomach > Rumen | place: Canada...
ACGGGTTCGGCACATGAGAATTGCCTTCGGCGGAGGTGTCCGAACCTGCTAAATTTACATATTTGCCCGTAGCTACTCGACTCCATCAGCATGCTTAGTCGCTCGTGGCTCGGGACTGAACAGTAACCCGGTTGATACATATGCAATTTCAGGTCTTGACAGGTTACCTTGGGCTAACTATAATGAGGTTTGGTTAGATAGTGCTAACCGTATTTTTTGGGGTAGCGGTTAGCGGAGACTAACACTATAAAAAAGGAGGGAAAAAATGATGCCTTTGGTAATGTCTGAGAGGGGAAAACCGCAGATCATCAGAAAGATAGGCGGCAGCCCGGAGGTGAAAAAGCACCTGGAGGATCTCGGCTTCAATGTGGGAGGAGAGGTCAGCATAGTAAATGAGCTGGGAGGAAACCTGATCATCAAGGTTAAGGAAAGCCGGGTGGCGGTCAGCAACGAGCTTGCTCGAAGGATCATGGTGTGAAACAGGAGGAACTTTTGTTTACAGAGGAGGAAAAAGTGAAAACCTTAAAGGATGTTAAGATCGGAGAAACAGCCACGGTCCTTAAGCTCCACGGAGAGGGAGCTGTAAAGCGCCGTATCATGGATATGGGAATAACGAAAAACACGGATGTCTATGTCCGCAAGGTGGCTCCTTTGGGAGATCCCATCGAGGTGACTGTCAGAAATTATGAGCTGTCCCTTCGCAAGGAAGATGCGGGAATGATCGAGGTTGGTTGAGAAAGGAAGATAAAAATGAGTGTACGTATAGCCCTTGCGGGCAATCCAAACTGCGGAAAAACAACACTTTTCAATGCTCTCACAGGATCCAATCAGTTTGTGGGAAACTGGCCGGGAGTTACAGTTGAAAAGAAGGAGGGAAGACTAAAGAAAAGGGAGGATGTGATCATAACAGACCTTCCCGGAATCTATTCCCTGTCTCCCTATACCATAGAGGAAGTGGTGGCAAGGAACTATCTGGTAAACGAACGGCCGGATGTGATATTGAATGTCATCGACGGAACGAATCTTGAAAGAAATCTCTATCTGACCACACAGCTTTTGGAACTGGGCATCCCCGTGGTGGCGGCGGTCAACATGATGGACATAGTAAAGAAGAACGGGGATAAGATAGATATCAAAGAGCTCTCGGCCAGGCTTGGCTGCAGGATATGTGTGATCTCTGCCTTAAAGGGTGACGGGATCATGGAAGCGGCCAAGGAAGCCATTGATGCGGCAGGAAAAGACAAAACCATACCCCGCCACACCTTTTCCGGTCCTGTTGAGCATGCCATAGCCCACATCGAGGAGGCTGTTGTCCACGACAGACCCGAGGAGCAGCAGAGGTGGCTTGCCATCAAGATCTTTGAACGTGACGACAAGGTTCTGGAGCAGATGAAGATCCCCGCTGACACCCTTTCGCATATCGAAAAGGATATAAAGGCAGCGGAGGAGGAACTTGATGATGACGCTGAAAGCATCATCACGAATGAAAGATATGTTTACATAGCGGATGTGATAAAGTCCTGCTACAAAAAGAAAAATGCAGGAGCACTGACCACCTCGGACAGGATAGATAAGATCGTCACCAACCGTTTCCTGGGGCTTCCCATTTTTGCGGCCGTAATGTTTTTGGTCTACTGGATCGCAATGGTGGGTGTGGGAGCACCGGCAACGGATTTTACCAACGACTGCATCTTCGGTGACGGCTTCCATCTCTTCGGCAATGACGGGGGATACGGAGAGATAGCCGAGGAATATGCATCGGCTCAGAGCATAGTTGACGGGTATGATGCCTATGTTGAAGAAAAGGGTGAGGCGCCCAAAGGTGAGTTCACCTATTCGGTGGAAGATGAGGAAACTCTGGAGACTACCGAGGAAACGGCAACCCTGTCGGACTATGAAGCAGCCGTAAAAACCATTGAAGAGATCGGTGAAGAACCGGATCCGGCAAATTACGGAACCTGGATCCCCGGGATTCCGGCTATCGTTGAATCGGGGCTTGATGCGGCAGGGGTTTCGGACTGGCTTAAGGGTCTGATCCTTGACGGTATCGTTGCAGGTGTGGGAGCTGTCCTTGGCTTTGTTCCCCAGATGCTGGTTCTCTTTCTCATGCTTGCCTTCCTTGAGGCATGTGGCTACATGGCGCGTATCGCCTTTGTTCTTGACCGTATCTTCAGGAGATTCGGGCTTTCCGGAAAATCCTTCATACCCATGCTGATAGGCGTCGGCTGCGGGGTTCCCGGCGTAATGGCCAGCAGGACCATAGAAAACGAGCGTGACCGCCGTATGACCATCATGACCACAACATTCATTCCCTGCGGAGCTAAGGTTCCGTTCATAGCCATGATCGCAGGTGCCATTTTCGGAGGCTCGGCCTGGGTTTCAACCTCTGCCTACTTCATAGGAATGGCAGCCATAATCGTATCGGGAGTCATGCTTAAAAAGACGAAGATGTTTGCAGGCGATCCCGCGCCCTTTGTTATGGAGCTTCCGGCCTACCATATGCCGACTTTGGGAAATGTTTTAAGATCCATGTGGGAGCGGGGCTGGTCTTTTATCAAAAAAGCCGGGACCATCATCCTGCTTTCAACCATCATTGTCTGGTTTACGTCCTATTTCGGATTCACCTCCGAAGGCTTCAGGATGCTGGGGGATGATGAGCTTGAGCTTTCCATCCTTGCAGGTTTGGGAAATGCCATTGCCTGGATCTTCACTCCCCTGGGCTGGGGCAACTGGCAGGCTGCCGTTGCATCCATCACGGGACTTGTGGCAAAGGAAAACATTGTCGGGACAATGGGTATCCTTTACGGAGGAGGGGAGAACACTGCCTGGCAGGCTCTGTCCCTTGCCTTCACGGGTGTCACAGGCTTTTCCTTCCTGGTCTTCAACCTTCTTTGCGCACCCTGCTTTGCAGCCATAGGTGCCATAAAGAGGGAGATGAACAATACAAAATGGACCTGGTTTGCCATCGGCTACCAGTGTGGTTTTGCCTATGCCATATCACTTATGATCAATCAGTTCGGCGGACTCTTTACCGGAAATGTGAGTATTCCGGGACTTGTGGCAGCTTTTATCATCCTTGCCGGGATGATCTACATGCTGTTCTTTAAAAAGTATAAAGAGGCTGATAAACTTAAGACAGGAATTCTTAAGGAGGCTTAAAAATTGTTTTTCTGGATCGCACAGAACATCGGGAATATCATAGTGTCACTGATCCTGATCTTAGCCGTGACGGGGATCATCCTGAAGCTTATCAAAGATAAGCGGGCGGGAAGATCGAGCTGCGGCGGAAACTGTGCCCATTGCAGGATGTGCCATTCCTGCGCAGACAAAAGCAGGTCGAACTGACTAAAGCTCCCGCGCCGCCCCTCCTGACCCCAAAAGTATGACTTTCCGAGTCGATCAGGGAAATCGCCTCGGAAATCCCGCGTTCCGCGGGACACGCCTTTCGCTGTCGCGAAAGCCTGGTCGAGTACGGTTATCGAATTTCTGATGAAATTCGATAACCTATAATTAGCGGCGCGGGACATTTCGTTTAATAAATACCCTGCACCTGAAAAGCCGTAATTCCGGTATATCCGGGATTACGGTTTTTTTCTGTCTCACGCAAAGGAAAACTTGTCAGAAGTGCCGGATACGATGAGAATGACGGAGGAGCAGATTTATGCTAAAATTCAAATAGGGTTAGATCATTGATTTTCATCAGAAAATCAATGATCGTACAGCATACTTAGTCGCTCGTGGCTCGGGACTGAACAGTAACACGTTTCTTTGTTATATGTGATGAAAGGAAAACTTTGTATTACTTAAGGAGGTATAAGGATGGAATTTGATATTCAGTATCTGCTTCTTTTGCAGCAGCTCAGGAATGCGACGGGAGGTATCTTTAACGAGTTTTTTAATGCAATATCGAAATTTGCCGTTGATATCCTTCCCTTTCTGCCCTTTGTGGTTTTCTGGAGCGTGGATAAAAAGTGGGGCTGGCGCTTTATCGCAACCTCGGCAGTGGGAGAATTCATAAACGGTCTTGTTAAGCTCACCGTATGTGCCTACAGACCCTGGATCAGATCAGAACTGATCGAACCGGCAGGAGATTCAAAGGTGGCCGCAACGGGCTATTCATTCCCGAGCGGACACACCATGTGCGGCACCACCCTGTACGGAACCGTGTTCGTCTGGCAGAAGGATAAAAGAAGATGGCTTGCTGTGCTTATGGCTGTAATGATCTTCCTGACCGGCTTTTCAAGGAATTTCCTGGGAGTGCATACCCCCCAGGATGTGATCGTGGGCTTTCTGGAATCGGTGCTCATAATATTTGTCATCGGAGTGGTCTCAAAAAAACTTGAAGGGAATGAGAGGCTCATTGATATCGTAACCTTAGCGGGAGTGGCGGTTGTCGCTCTGGGGATCCTTTATATCAAGCTCAAGCCCTATCCCATGGACTATGTTGACGGAGTGCTCCTGGTCGATCCCCAGAAAATGATGGTAGATACCTTTAAGGGCTGCGGATGCCTTCTGGGGCTCATCATCGGAAGCTATGCAGACAGGCACTACCTTAAATATGAAATACCGGAGGGCAGTAAAAATCTTCCCATCCTCACAGCCACGGGAGCTGCCCTGATGTTTTCATGGAAACAGTTTTTTGGACCCGCAACCGTTGCGGCTCTTTTCGGACCCCAGTGGGGCAACCTGCTTTCCATGTGTATAATGACCCTGTTCGGCATCATACTCTGGCCCCTGGTCCTTAAAGCAGCAGACAGAAAAGAAAGGATAGCAGGGTAGGGGACTGCTTTTTTGACACATGAGACTTACTGAGAGAATAAGACGAAAATGGTATGTCATACTTATAGGACTGGTTCTGGCAGCAGCTCTTGCTGCCGGTATTCTTTGGGTGCTTCTCCGCTTCTGGACCAAAAAGAGTGACATCACTCTCGGGGTGGACAGATCCGTCTCCTACAGATCCGGGGATGAGATCACACAGGCAAAGGAAAGATATACGGTGTCACCTCATGCTGGTATCAAAGCCAGTGATAAGGAGGCTGATGAGGATCAGGTGGCCATCGTATTCGACCGTCTTTCGGAAACTCCCGTAAATGAAAAGATATTAAAGGTTCTTGAAGAACACGGGGCAAAAGCCACCTTCAGCGTTCCCGGAGTGGAGGCTGCGGAAAACGATGAGTTTCTTGCCTCCCTTTCCTTAACTGACCATGAGATCGCAGGTAACACCCTTGAGGAAGCAGCAAATAAGCCCTCTGAGGGCATCGGAAAGCTCATTGAAAAGCTCTGCATGACAAAGACTGTCCTTGCAGGCCTGACCGACAGGGAAGTGAAGGGGGTCTTTTTAAGCGGCACAGGATATTCGGGAAGTGTCCTTAAGGCAGTAAAGGCCTGTGGCTTTGACTATGTGATAGAGCCCGACAATGCAGACCTCATTGACATCAGTACCTTTAAGAACAGGGAAGGGGTTAAAAAATATGTCAGCTCCCTTTCGGGAAAGACCATAATTATGATCGAACTTAACGGGCTGGCGGATGCGATCATGGAAGAGGTTCCGGTCTATCCGGATGTGCCCGCGAAGGATAAGATGCCGGATGCAGAAGATGAAGAAAAGGAAGAAGAGGAGGAGGCACCGGAGCTGCCGGAGATCCTTGACTGGCTTTTATCCGAACTTGATGAAAGAGAAATAAAAACAGAACCTGTCAGCAGCTTTGAAACAAAAAGCTTTAAGGATACGGAATCAGACAGTCTCACAAAGGCTCCTGTCTACACCGGAATGATCACTGACAGGGCGGTAGCCGGACTTGCTTTCTGCGGACTTCCCTTTGAAAATGCGCAGGAGGTGACAGAAAGCCTTAAAAGAGCAAAGGCCGGGGCAACCTTTTTTGTGACAGCCGAAGAAGCGGAAAAAAACAGACAGACCGTGGATGAATTAAGGCAGTCCGGCTTTTATGTGGCAACAGCGGGAAAGACCGGACAGGATATGACCGGTAGGAATACCGAAGAATGCTACAGGGAGATTGAAGAAGGCCTTGAAGGGATCGCGGATCTTGACAGTCTGGCCTCGAGCTGCTATATGCCGCATATTGACATAGCATCAAAGGAAAACCTTAAGGCAGAGGATCTTTTCGGACAGAAGATGGACAGCCTCAGACGGGCATGCACGGCAAACGGTGTCAGGCTCATCTATCCCCTGAGTGTCACAAAACCCCGAAAGGGCGACATAGAGACGATAGAAGTCGATAAGGGGAAGGTTGACATAAATGAACTAGAAGCCTTTATTCAGGCTGCGAAAGATGAAAGACTTAAGGTCATATCCGTGGACGATCTTTTGGAGGCGGGTGGAAAGATCACGCCCTATACAGAAGATGAGATCAGGGATCTGAGGCGCGAAAACGGCGGAAATACAGCAGAAGCGATAAGCTTTGTACAGACGGTAAGACCGGCAGTTGCTCTGGAATTTTACGGCCTCCCTGAAACAGCCACATTGGATGAGATCCTTTCGGGTCTTGAAAGAAGAAAAGCAGGAGCGACATTTTATGTAACCTATGAGGATATGACCTCAAGACCTGAGCAGGTAGAAAAGATCGTCCTTGCCGGAAAGGAACTGGGGATAGCCTACAGGGAAACCAGATCCTGTCCCCAGGAGTTTGAGACCATCTTAAGGTACTTAAACTCCTGCTCACAGTACATGGAGTGGAGATTTGGGGTAAAGCCCTCTCTTGTCCTCATGCCCACAGGCAGGCCGGAAAAGGAGATGAGGGAAGCCGTGAGCGCCGCAGGATATGACCTTGCAGGCTTCAACTTCAACTTCTCCAGCGGAAAGCTTGCGGAAATGGCCGATGAGGATGTGAGCGTTAAGGCTGCCATCTACGATAAGATCAGGGTTTCCCTGGGGTCAGCCCTTCTTTTCAGACCTGATTATTACGAAAATCTTAAGGACTATGCTGAACTTTCCCAAAACAGTATTTCGGAAAACGATGCAGCAGCCTTCATAGAAGAGATCTTAAAGACCCAGGTCGATCCCATAGCCTTTTATCCTGCAGGAGAAGAGGAGCCCGAAAAGGGGTCGGAATATGAGCTCTTATCCATGAGCGGTCTTATGAGAGCAGACGGAACCTATGAGACTGCCGAAAACTCCCAGGACATAATTAAGCTTGAAAACAGGATCTTAAGATCCATGGATACCGAAGAGGAACAGACCGATTATATGGCCGAAAGATATCTTGGAAATCCTTCGGTACTCACAACCGGAGAATTTCCGGGCTTTACAGGTCAGGAAATAAAGAAGTTTGATAAGGACGGGATAATAACTGAGGATAAAAAGCTCTTCCTGACCTTTGATGACTGGGGAACAGACAGATCCTTAAACAAGCTCCTTTATGTATTAAAAAAGCATAATGTTAAGGCAACCTTCTTTGTCATCACAAAAAATATAAAGGATAATCCGAATTTATTAAGGAGGATAGGTGAAGAAGGACATGAGATAGCAACCCACACCCATTCCCACTACAGCTTTGCCATTGAAAGCCCGGGAAAAGGGGTAAAATATGAGGATCTTTCCCCTTCACAGAACAGGGCATTAAGGAATGACATAGTGATAAGCTATGACACCCTTATAAAGTATGCGGGTGATATTAAGGTTAACGGAAGACCTGCCGTCAGCAAAAACCTGAGACCTCCCACCCTGGCAGTTTCAAAGTCGGGACTGACGACAATGTTTGATGTGGGCTTTGCAAACTGCGTTCTGGGCAGCTTTTCAACCCACGATTATGAAGCAAAGTCGGCTGAGGAGCTTGTAAACAAGCTGAGAAAGGGCATTGTTTCATGGAACAGGAGGGTTACTGCCAAAAACGGTGCCGTGATCATAATGCACATGACGGAAAATGCGGCATATACGGCTCAGGCACTGGACATAATGATCCCGGAATGGAAGGATCAGGGCTTTGAGTTTGCAAGGATCGACGACTACCTGAAATAGAGACCTGAATTGCCGTCGGCAATTGTGTCGAATCTGCTGAATCCGCATATTTGTCCGCAGCTACTCGATCCCATCAGCACGCTGATGTCACTCGTGGCTCGGGACTGAACAGTAACATTTGTCACATTCAATCGATAAATAACACGGACAGCCATGGGAATATTTTTTAGAAACCGGAGACTTAATAAAGTAAAGAGATTTGACGAAGAGATCCTCCTTGACGAAAAGAAGGACAGGCGTCTTACGCCCGACGTTCCCTCGGAAAAAAGGACAAACGTTGACCGAAGGGGAAACGAGGTGGGGGAGGACAATTCCTTCGAAGAGCTGATCCACGAAAGGAAGGCGGGCATAAGGTACGTGGCCTCCTTTCCGGTTAAGGTGATCGTCTTAAAGAACGGAAAGAAGAGACATACCTTTGAGATGGATTCGGTGGATGTTTCGGAAACCGGGATACTCTTGAAAACCTCCTCAATGGATGAGGTTAATTCCATTGAAAAATACGGTCAGGTAAAGCTTGTTTTTGAAGTTCCGGAGGGCAGCATGCCGGAGGGACACGAGGTCAGGTTTTCGATAAACGCAAAGCTTGCCCGGGTTACCGAAAGCGGCTTCAATTATCTGCTGGGCTTTTCCTTCCATGAGGATCTGGGAGAATATTTAAGAAAGCGAAAGGACAGATATGTCTTTCTTTCATCTGCCATCCTTCTGGTCTTCATATCCTTTGTGATCCTGCTCATGCGGTCAAAGAGCCTGATCTATTTCAAGTTCCACAAGGTTCTCTATCTCTACAGCATCATGACCGCGGGCTTTCTGCTGTCAAGGTATATCTTCGGGGCCTTTTATAAGCCGGTGCCCATAGATCCGGACTATACACCCCCGGTGACCCTGATCATTCCCTGCTTTAATGAAGAGACCTGGATACAAAGGACAATAGTTTCCTGTGTGAACCAGAACTATCCTCCCGAAAAGCTTCAGGTCATCGTTGTGGATGACTGTTCAACGGACAATTCCGTTCAGAAGTCGGAAGAGATCATTGCAAGGATACGGCAGGAAAATCCCTATTTTGATGACAGGCGGCTTTTTGTCAGGGTTCAGCCCCAGAATGCCGGAAAACGGGCGGCTCTTGTCAGGGGTATTGATGAAGCGGACGGAGAGCTTATCATCTTTGTGGATTCCGACAGCTTCCTTGATCCCTATGCGGTTCGTAACCTTGTCCAGCCCTTTAAGGATCCCAAGATGGGAGGGGTTGCGGGAAGGACTGATGTCGCAAACACCTATACAAACGCCCTGACAAAGATGCAGTCTGTCCGCTACTACATAGCCTTCAGGATAATGAAGGCGGCAGAAGGCCTCTTTGATGCGGTCACCTGCCTGTCAGGTCCCCTTTCCTGCTACAGGAAGACCATACTTCTTGAAAAGAAGGAGGAGTGGCTGAACCAGAAATTCTTAGGCCAGAGGGCCACCTTCGGAGACGACCGTTCAATGACCAACATGGTCTTAAAGGAATACAGGACCACCTACCAGGACACGGCCTTCTGCTCAACCATTGTTCCCAGCAACTACAGGTCCTTTCTCATCCAGCAGATGAGATGGAAGAGATCCTGGATCAGGGAATCCATGATGGCCGGAGCCTTCATGTGGAGAAAGGAGCCCTATGCCGCCATAGTCTTTTACATTGGACTTCTGGTGCCCATCCTTGCCCCTGTGGTGGTGATCTACAACATGTTTTACGTACCCATAACCCAGCACATCTTTCCCACCACCTTCCTTGTGGGACTGCTTCTCATGTCCCTGATGATGAGCTCGGCCCAGCTTCTTTTGAGGAAGAGCAGCACCTGGTTCTTCGGCTTTCTCTTCTGTGTCTACTATGAGGCGATCCTTCTGTGGCAGATGCCCATTGCCTGGTTTACCTTCTGGAAATCCACCTGGGGAACCAGAATGACTCCCTCAGACGTGGCGGCCAAAGAGAAGAAGGAAAAGAGGAAAAACAGGAAGCTGAAGAAGAGGGGAGCGGAGAAGACCGAAGAGACCGAGAAGACCGAAGAGACCGAAGACATATCTGATATAAAGGACGAAAGAAAAACCTCTCCGGAACCGGAACTTAAGGAAAAGACCGGATCCAGGGAAAAGGAAAGCCCCGGAGAAAAGACCGGACCGAAGGAAAAGACAGAACCTGAAGAAAAGCGGTCTCCCCTCTGGGATCTGTTTGATGATTAGGATAAGGAAGCAAAGACCCATTGAAAAAAACAGGACTTAAAAACTTCATAGAGACAAAAAAGGATGTGGTAAAGATCGTCAGATCCTCCCTTGAGCTTCTGTCTTTGATCGTGATCCTGATCCTTGTCATAAAAGCCATGTTCTTTTTTAAGGATTATGAGCCCTATGACGAAAAGGATCCGTCCATCGTCAGTGGTGAGGATCACGGCTTTATCGCCCTGTCCTATCTTGGAGTGGACAGGGACGGGTCGGATACACTGATCACCACAAAAAGGCTTAAGGAGGAGCTTGAGACCCTGCACAATCTGGGCTATGTGACCATAACCCAGCAGGATATCCACGACTATTATTATGAGGGAAAAGCCCTGCCGGATAAGGCTCTCTATCTTATGTTTGAAGACGGCAGGAAGGATACGGCAATGTTTGCCGAAAAGCTGTTGGAGGAGTTCAACTATATAGCCACCATAATGACCTATGCTTCAAACCTTGAGATCAGGGACAATACCTTCCTTGCCCCAAAGGATATAAAAAAGCTTGAAAGATCCGGCTACTGCGAGCTTGGGACAAACGGCTACCGTCTGGCCTATATCAATGCCTATGACAGGCACGACAGATTTCTGGGACAGCTGTCCGCAAAGGAATATGTTAAGGTAAGACCCTTTTTAAGGCGGGATTACAACCACTATCTCATGGATTTTATCAGGGACGAGAACAGGATCCCCGTGGAATCCTCATCTCAGATGAGGCAGAGGATAGACTATGACTATGAAAAGATGAAAGAGGTCTACACTAAGGAATTCGGAAGAGTCCCCTTAGCCTATGTCCTCATGCAGGCAAACACCGGAAGATTCGGGGATAACGACAAGGTGTCCGATGAAAACCGCAAGGAGATCGGAGAGCTCTTTAAGCTTAACTTTAACCGGGAAGGCTTTTGCCTGAACGATTCGGACGTGGATGAATATGACCTGACCCGCATGCAGCCACAGGCCTACTGGTACGTTAACCATCTGCTTATGAGGATCAAGGACGACCTTAAGGAGGATGAGAAGGACTGGATAAGCTTTGTTACCGGTGATGAAAAAAGAGCAGGTGACTGGGAGGTAACATGCGGAGCCGCTGAATTTAAGAAAAACCTCATAGCCCTGACATCTGAGCCTTCGGGCTACGGCCTGATGAGACTCAAAAAGGAAGATCCTCCGGAGAATATGTATATAAGCGCAGAGCTTACGGGAAATGTGCTGGGGGAGCAGGCCATAGCCTTAAGATGCGATGAAGAGGAAAACACTGCCCTTAAGATCAGCCTGCAGGATAACCATATCCTCATCAGGGACGGTGTTCTGGAAGGAAATGTCATTTTTGACTATGACCTTTATGACCTGGTGCCCTCAAAGGACAGAAAGTCTGTGGAGGAGGATGATGCCGAGGCATATGAAGCGGAACTTGGAGCGAGATCGCAGTTTTCGGAGGATATGAAGGAGGCGGTGCTCTATTACTATGAGGGCGTCGATGCAAGGACGGAAGGACGAAGGGATCTTGTGACCTATGATGAAGGTGGAGAGGAATATGTTCCGGAGTTTGACTTAAATGACAGGGGAGACAGGAAGCTTTGCATCCTTCTGTCAGATGACACCCTTTCCGTGACTGTGGACGGAAAGCTGATAGCAGACAGGATCGATGTCAGGGAGATCGGAAAAGACGGAAAGGAAACAGGGCTCCTTTCAGGAATCCCGGATGGTGAATACTCACAGAGAAACCTCACGGATGATGTCTATGACGGAGCCTTTCTGGACCTTAAGATCTTTGAGGCAAAGGAGACGGAGGGGCTTTACGAAAAATTTGCTGCCGGAAAGCTGAAGGAAAGTGATAAGTTACTTAATGTGTGGTATGATAACAGCCTCAGGGGAATCCATAAGGCTCTCGATAAAGGCGGAAAAGTGTTTAATGCGGTGATCAACTGGTTTGTGAAGAATCTTTAAGTAATGGATAATATATGCAGCAGATATATGCAATTTAAGAGTGGAGTCACGGTGCTTCTGGTGGTCTTATCGGTCCTGGTCCTGTACGGATGTTCCGTGAAAAATGAGAAAGGAACAGGCGGGGAAGATCAGACGCCGGTTGACATAATGCAACAAACATCGGATGCAGGAAATGTGGTCACTACGAAGCAGGAACCAGGGAGTTTGGTTGACATAACACAACAGGCATCCGATCCGGACCAGGCTTTTTCAGATCAGACAGCTGATGGAGGTTATTTTGGGGAAGGTGAGGAAAAGATCCTGGATGAGGCTGCCTGGGTGGTCTACTGGGATGATGAGGACTATGTTAAAAAACTTTCCGAAAAGTCCTTTGATCCCCAGATCATCTGCGAATTTGAAGCCTATTTTGACGGGGAATATAAGATCCTTAAGGAAGAACGGGTAGAAGACCAGTTTAAGGCTCTGAAAGCCCTTCCGGAAATGGCGGACAGGAAGTTCTATCTTACCTTTGTAAACGATCTGGTTTCAGAGGGGCAGTCCTCCCAGAAGGACACGGGTCTTCTCTATGAGCTCTTAAAGGATCCGGAAAGGCATGCCGGGGATGTGATCGATGCAGCAAAGGAAGACGGCTATGACGGCATTGAGATAGACTATGAAAAGATAAGGGATGACCTTAAACTCTGGGATATGTTTATTGCCTTTGAAGAGGAACTGATAAAGGAGGCGGAAAAGGAGAACCTTCCCTTAAGGATAGTCCTTGAGCCATCAACCCCGGTAGATAAGATAGACCTTCCCGAAGGTCCCGAATATGTGGTCATGTGCTATAATCTTTACGGCTACGGCACTGAGCCCGGACCCAAGGCGGACAGGGATTTTCTGATCGGGCTTTGTGAGAAATTTGAGCCCCTTTCCGATAATCTGGGCTTTGCCTTTGCAAACGGAGGCTTTGACTGGAACCTTACAAAGGGTACCATCGAGCCCTTAACCGACCTGAAGGGCAGGGAGCTGATGAAAGCCTTCGGAAAAGAGGCTGATAGGGATGAAAAAAGCAAGACCCTGACCTTTACCTATGAAAAGGGTCAGGAAAAGCATGAGGTATATTTTGCGGATGATAAGACCCTTGCCTTCTGGGCTGAGGTCATATATGAGCAGACAGGAAAAAAAGTAAGGATGAATCTATGGAGGATATGAGATGAAGATAATAAAAGGAGGCGTAACATCGCCAAAGGGCTTTAAGGCAGCGGGAGTAAAGGCAGGGATAAAATATGAGAACAGGCTGGACATGGCCATGATCTTTTCGGATAAGCCCTGTGTCAGTGCAGGGGTTTTTACCAGCAACGTTGTCAAGGCAGCCCCTGTTTTGTGGGACATTAAGGTGGTTAAGGAAGGACCCGGAGTTCAGGCAGTCGTTGTCAACACCGGAATAGCAAATGCCGGAACCGGAAAGCAGGGCATGGACCTTTGTGAGTTTGAAGCAGAAAAGGCGGCAGACCTTCTGGGAATAAAGAAAGAGTCGGTGATCGTCGGCTCCACCGGAGTCATCGGGGCTCAGCTGAACAAAGACAGGCTGGAAAAGGGCATTGAAGCCCTGGTGCCTGCCCTGGGAACTTCAAGGGATCATGCAGAAACTGCTTCAAAGGCCATAATGACCACGGATACCGTCAACAAGGAGGCAGCGGCGGAAATAGAAATTGACGGAAAAAAGGTGACCATTGCCGGAATGTCAAAGGGATCGGGCATGATCCATCCCAACATGTGCACCATGCTTGGCTACATCACAACGGACATTGACATAGATAAGGATCTGCTGCAGAAGGCCTTAAGCGAGGATGTTAAGGATACCTTCAACATGATAACGGTGGACGGGGACACCTCCACAAATGACACCCTGATAGTCATGGCAAACGGGGAGGCCAAAAATAAAAGGATCACGGAAGAAAATGAAGACTACCGGGAATTCAGGGAGGCACTGCATTATGTTAACCGGATCCTTGCCCGAAAGATGGCAGCAGACGGGGAGGGAGCCAGCAAGCTTATCGAGGTAGTCGTTGAAAATGCCGGGGATAAGGAAAGTGCAAGAACTCTTGCCCGTTCCGTTGCAGGCTCGTCTCTAACCAAGGCAGCCATGTTCGGAAATGACTCAAATTTCGGCCGTATCCTCTGTGCCCTGGGCTATTCGGGAGTGGATTTTGACCCCGACAGGGTGGACATTTCCTATGAGGCTGAAGGGGAGAGGATGCTGATCTTTTCAAAGGGTCTTCAGGCTGAATATGATGAGGCTGAGGCAACAAAGCTTCTTGACCATAAGGAGGTTAAGATCATCTGCGACATGAATTCCGGCAGTGAAAGTGCCACTGCCTGGGGGTGTGATCTGACCTATGATTATGTTAAGATCAACGCAGACTACAGATCCTGAGGGCTTAACCGGAATTGTTCTGAACTGAGTCTTCGGTAAAATTTCGGAGCCCTTCGGTTTCTGAATAGTTTCGTTTTATGTTACAATATAATAACGTAACTGTTCAGAACATATTCGCCGTAACAGTTCTTAAGACCGAAGGGTTCTGAACTGTTATGAAAGAGCAATATTCAGATTTGCTGAAACATGAGTTTTTTTGCAACCATATTATATAAAGGAGGATGTATATGAAGAGAAACCGGAAAAAGATCCTGTCGGTAGTGCTGGCACTTTCCATGGTGCTTTCCATGAATACCGGAGTCTTTGCGGACACGGTAAGCACTGACGGGGGAGATGGCATAAAAACGGAGGACAGGGAGGAAGGTGCCAAAGCAGGAGAAACTGTTTCTGAAGAAGCGACTGTTTCAGGGGAGGAAGTTCCTGAAGAGCCTGCAGTCATCAGCAGCGACCTGGCAGAGGAAAAATCCGGGGAAGCACAGTTTCCGGCACCCGGGAATCTTTGCTGGATCACAACTACCCAAGACATAGATGTAGGGGGAGGAAAAACTGTAAAAGCCAAAGGCGGAAGCATATCCTTTGGCGAGGTTGATGGGGCTGATACGATCTCCTGGTGGGTAAAAAAAGGCGATACAGTTGTTGTATCCGGTGATGCGGTCTATGACCCGAATGATCAAATAAATACTGTTATAGTTGAGGATTTCCTGTGGAATTCTCAGGAGGCCGGTGAATACAGGGCCTATGCAAAAACAAAGGGCAAGGATGGATATGCCGACAGCGATGAAATTAAATCAGTACTATGGGTAATAAACCATGGGGACAGGTATGGACAGCTTAAAAGTGTTTCTTTTAATGATAATGGGGAATACGGTGTATATTTTGAACGATTCAGGGATTCTCACGGTTACATCCCTGAAACTCAGGTCGATGGCTTTTGTATAGAATACTCTTATGAAGATAAGGGAAAAAAACAGGTATTATATTACGGGACTTATGATTACAGGAGTGATGACGTTTACTTAATTCCCGGCACAGTCAATTTTGATGATGAAGCAGCAAGGGCTAAGGTTCACATTGAGGCAGTTAAGGCAGCAAAGGAAAGGGGAATAAAGGAAGTAGATATCCGGGTGTGTTCCCTGTCCTATATTCTGGATAACAGACATCCCAGTGAATGGTCAAATCCCATAAAAGCTGATTTTACAGACCTTATTGCCATATATGAAGGAATACCGGAAAAGCTTGAGATAATGGGGAATCCCGCAAAGCTCGGCATAGGACGTTCAGTCCAGCTTGGACTCAGGGCATTTCCTGATGGGATCGGCTCTTTTTCAGTGTCCTGGTGTTCTCTGAATCCGGATCTTGCATCGGTTGACCGGGGAGGAAAGGTTACGGGCTTAAAAGAGGGGACAGCCGTGATCAGTGTTAATTCCGTCTCCAATCCAAACGCGGTATCTTCCTGCCGGATAGAGATCGAACCGGTGAGGCTTCAAAGGATCAGCTTTGATAAGCAAAGCTATGAAATGTTCCCGGGCCAGACCGGAGTTACCCCGAAGATCATCTTCGATCCGGCAGATGCTCCGAATAAAGAACTCTATTTTTCGAGTTCTGATCCGGAAGTAGCCGAGATGAGCGGGAAGGAAAACAGACTGATAGCCTATAAGTCCGGCAAAGCCACCATAACCGCCACCTCAAAGGCGAATCCTTCAATATCCGCAAACTGCACGGTCACGGTTTCAGGCCGGGCCGGGAAGATAATAGACAGCGGCTCTGGAAAGATGTATGACTGGACTCTCTATGAGGGCGGCACCCTTGTAGTCAGGGGAAATGGCTGCAGGAGCATGGGCTCTGCAAAGCCCTGGGCAGATTATCTAAACGATATCACAGAGCTTGAACTGGAAGGGTATTTTTATGCACTTGACGGAGCAGCATTTTATGATATGCCGGTCCTCAGATCCGTAACCCTTCCCGAAAGCTTTGAAATAAGGACTAAAACGGGATATTTTCATAACTGCCCCATGCTGGAGACCATAAACTATACGGGAACCCAATATGCGGTGGAAAACGGTAATGTCCTGACTGGTATGCCACTTAAAAGCAAATCTCCGACAAACAGTATCCTTCTTGGAACAAAGACTGCAACTTCTCTTCCGGGTGATGTGGGCAGGATCGGACCCTGGGCATTTTACGGTCAGGCTCTGCCTTATGTGACGATCCCTTCAAATATCAGCTCCATAGCTATAACAGCTTTTAATGATTGTAAACAGCTCACATTCCTGGTGATCGAAAATCCTGTGCTGACACTGGAAGGTGAAGCCTTTGCCGGCTGCACCAACCTTAAGGATGTTTTCTTTGCGGGAAGTGAGAAGGACTGGAAAAAGCTTTCCGGCAGAAGCAAGGTATTAAAATCCGTAAATGTACACTATAACTCTTCAATGCCCGAGCTCTGTACGGTTTCCTTTAATTCAAACGGGGGTACGGGTGCGGCATCACAGAGTGTGATCAAAGGCAACAGCATACCGGAGCTTCCCACAGTCTATAAGGATAAATACGTCCTGGAGGGCTGGTACACAGACCAGGCCCTGACCCAGCCCTTTAAGGAGGGGGAGACAAAGGTTGAAGGCAATATGTTCCTTTACGCAAAGTGGAGGGATGCAAAGCAGCTGACGGTTATTTTTTACGGAAGAGGTCAGGCCGGCGGTTCCTGGGAGGAATTTGACCGCCAGACCGTATATGAGACCCAGTATGTGGATGCAAAGACCCCTTCCTATGCCGACATCACGGCGGATTTTGCCGGCTGGTACACCGACGAAAAGCTTAAGAAGGGATTCAACACCAGGACTAAGAGGATCACCGAGGATCTTTGCACAGACGGGGTCTTAAAGCTGTATGCAAAGTGGTCATCCCTGACACCTGCTGAAAGACAGACAGAGCTTTCTGAAGGAGTCACCCTTTCCTATGATATTGAATATACCTCGAGCGTGAGCTATGACGGAAGAGCTCACGTGGTCGGTGAGTATGGAGGAAAGATCCTTAAAAAAGAATCTGCTTCCGTTAACCCTGATATTTTTGTGGAGAATTTCTGTGTATATCTGAACGGGGAGGAATTAAGCGGTATAACCATAAAGAGCTTTAACTATAAGAATAACACCCTTCCTTCCAATGACGGGGCAAGAAATTCCGATATTCCCATGTTCATTTATCCTGTCTTAAACTATGACAACAAGGACGAGAGGCTTAAGGAGGTATTAAACAGCAATAAAAATCTGAAGAAGGTTCTGGGTCAGATGATGAAGCCCACCGTAATAACCAAGGGTGAAGAAAAGGGACAGTTCAACTATGAGCCCCTGACGGTGACCATCTCAAGGATCCAGCTGTCGTCGGATACGGAATGCTATACAAAGGCTGATCTGAAGAACGACAAGTCGCTTAATACCAAAGACGGCATTCTTGTGTGGAACGGCGGGAAAATCAAATATACTACCAAAAAGATCAAGCATAATGAGGACGGGGAGGTCTGGTATGATGTATATTACCTTAAAGCGACCATCCCGGGACTGTATTATCAAAGGGTATTTAATATCAACGGAAAACCTAAGGTTAAGAAAATAAATCTCAGACCCGGCTCCTGGGCATTTAAGACAGTTAGATACAGGGAAGACGGGGAAACCTGGGTGGAATATGAGTTCCCCATGCAGACTACGGCCTTTGATTATTACCTTGATTCTGCGAGTGAAGGAAGTCCCGCAAACATCATATTAAACGATTCAACCTGGGACGGAACAGAGGACGATGAGGGTAATGTGATCAAGAGTAAGATAAAGTCAGGATATTTCACCGGCACTCTTCCCTCATTCCCCCAGCCGGATGAGGAGTGAGACGCGTTACTGTTCAGTCCCGAGCCACGAGCGACATCAGCATGCTGATGGAGTCGAGTAGCTACGGGCAAATATGTAAATTTAGCAGGTTCGGCACCATTGCCGAAGGCAATTCTCATGTGCCGAACCCGTTACTGTTCAGTGGTCTGGTTGACCACTGAACAGTAACTAAGACGCCGATCTGCTGAAATAACTTAATGATTGAAAAAAAACCTCCTGTTGTGTAAAATGGTTTGGCGACAGGAGGTTTTTTATGAATGAAATGATCGAGATCAGGTGGCACGGAAGAGGCGGGCAGGGCGCAAAGACTGCAAGCCAGCTTCTTGCGGATGCCGCCTTTAATGCGGGAAAGTTTGTCCAGTCCTTTCCCGAATACGGACCGGAAAGGTCCGGGGCTCCCATAACAGCCTACAACAGGATATCCGACGAGCGCTGCAATGTTCATTCGAATATCTATGAGCCTGACTATGTGGCAGTCGTTGACGAAACCCTCTTAAACAGTGTGGATGTTACATCAGGCTTAAAGGAGGAGGGGGCAGTCATCATAAACTCCCCTAAGGAACCGGAGGAACTTCGGGAGCTTTTAAGGGGCTATAAGGGCAGGATCTGCACCATAGATGCAAGGAGCATTTCAATGGAGTGCCTGGGGAAGTATTTTCCCAACACCCCCATGCTGGCAGCGGTGGTCAGGGTCAGCGGCTGCGTTGAAAAAGACCGCTTTCTTAAGGATATGGAAGAATCCTTCAGGCACAAATTTGCCAGAAAGCCCCAGGTGGTTGAGGGAAACCTTAAATGCCTCAGACTTTCCATGGACAGGGTAAAGTAAATTCACAGTTACTGCTTACGTGGTCTGGTTGACCACGTAAGCAGTAACAATTCACAGGAGTTTTTTATGAAGACAAAAGCAGCGGAGATAAATGAAAGCATTTCATGGCAGGATCTGACCGTGGGATGCGAGATCTATGAGCCGGGAACCAGCCGGCTGACAAAGACTGGAGAATGGAGATCAAAGACCCCCAGGTGGATAGAAGAAAAGTGCAAGCAGTGCCTGCTTTGCGCCCCCTTCTGCCCAGATGCCTCGATTCCTGTTTCGGATGGACGAAGAGGGGATTTTGACTTTGATCACTGTAAGGGCTGCGGGATCTGTGTTAAAGCCTGTCCCTTTGATGCCATTGAGATTTAGCTTAAGCAGGTTTGACCGGTCTCATCCCTCACCTTCGTTTGGGATGACATTGGTCTTTAACAGATGATCACGGACTTTGACGGAATTACCCTTAAAGAAAGGATAGATAATGAGCATAAGAGAAAGAATGTCGGGAAACGAGGCCATCGCCACTGCCATGAGGCAGATCGATCCGGATGTGTTTGCCATGTTTCCCATAACACCCTCCACCGAGATACCCCAGTATTTTGCACAGTACGTGGCGGACGGAAGGGTGAATACGGAATTTATCTGCGTAGAAAGTGAGCATTCCTCCCTCTCGGCCTGTCTGGGGGCAGAGGCGGCAGGCTGCAGGGCAATAACCGCAACAAGCTCGGCGGGACTGTCGTTTATGAATGAGGTGCTCTATGTGGCAGCATCCGCAAGACTTCCGGTGGTGCTTGCCGTGGCAAACAGGGCTTTAACCGGTCCCATAAACATAAACCATGACTATTCGGATTCCATGGCAGAAAGGGATTCGGGCTTCATTCAGCTCTACGGCGAAAATAACCAGGAGGCCTATGATAACTACCTCATGGCCCACCGCATAGCGGAACACCCTGATGTGCGGCTGCCTTTGATGGTCTGCGAGGACGGTTTCATAACCTCCCATGCCATAGAAAACATCGAGCTTGAGGAGGACGAAGCGGTAAAAAGGTTCGTGGGTCAGTATCATCCCGAAAACTACCTCTTAAAAAAGAAGAATCCTCTTGCCGTGGGACCCTACGGCATATCCGCCTACTACATGGAAGCCAGGGTGGCACAGGCTGAAGCCATGAAGAATGCAAAGCAGGTGATCCTCGAGGTGGCAGAGGACTTCCATAAGACCTTCGGCAGACGCTATGGTTTCTTTGAAGCCTATCGGATGGAGGATGCCGAGCTTGCCATGGTCATAATGGGGTCAAGTGCCGGAACGGCAAAGACTGCGGTGGATGAGCTGAGAAAGGACGGGATAAAGGCAGGGCTCATAAAGCTCAGGGTTTTCAGACCCTTCCCTTCAGAGGAACTTTCCGATGCCCTTAAAAACTGCAAAGCTGTGGCAGTCATGGATAAGAGCGAGGGCTTTTCAGCAAGCGGGGGACCGCTTTTTGCCGAAACTGCCGGAGCTACGATCAATCTGGAAAAAAGACCAAAGATGATAGACATTGTTTTCGGTCTTGGGGGCAGGGATTTTACGGTTAAATCCGCAAAGAGCGTTTATGAACGCCTTGGAGAAATTGCAGTGACGGGTCAGACGGGACCTGTCTACAGTCACATGGGAGTCAGATCAAATGGCATATAATTTAAAAGAAGAAATGAACAAACCCGAGCGTTTTCACGCCGGACACAGGCTCTGTGCAGGATGCGGGGCGGGAGTGGTCTGCAGGGCCATGATGAGAGCGGTCAATCCTAAAGATAAGGCTGTGATCTGCAATGCAACAGGCTGCCTTGAGGTATCCTCCTTCCAGTATCCCTTTACTTCCTGGGAGGATTCATATATCCACACCGCCTTTGAAAATGCATCGGCAACCGCTTCCGGAGTGGAAGCAGCCTATAATGTCATGAGGAGAAGGGGCAGGATCGATCCGGACACGAAGTTTAAGATCCTGGCCATCGGGGGAGACGGGGGAACCTATGACATAGGCTTCCAGTCCCTTTCGGGAGCCCTGGAAAGGGGACACGATTTCACCTATTTCTGCTATGACAACAATGCCTATATGAACACGGGAACCCAGAGGTCTTCTGCAACACCCCGTTTTGCATCCGCCACCACAACCCCCTCGGGGGCGGAATCAGTGGGAAAAAAGCAGGTCCAGAAGGATCTGACACAGATCGTGATCTCCCACGGTTCGCCCTATGTGGCTCAGACCACCCTTTTCGGCACCCTGAAGGATTTTCACGAAAAAGCCCACAGGGCCATATATACCGAAGGACCGACCTTTGTAAACGTTCTGACCCCCTGTCCCAGGGGCTGGCAGTATCCTGCAGAGGATCTTGTCGCCATCTGCCAGGCGGCCATTGACACCTGTGTCTGGCCGGTCTATGAGGTTGTGGAGGGTGAATACAGGCTGACCTATGAACCGAAGAAAAAGCTGCCGGTGGAGGAATTCATGAGGCTTCAGGGCAGGTTTGCCCACTGCTTCAAAAGCGGAAACGAGTGGACCATCGAGGCGGCCCAGGAATATGTTGACCGCAAATGGGAAGAGCTTTTGGAAAAATGCAGGTAACTACTCAGAACATACTCGGGCATTTTTGTGGGCTTGTCCACAGAAAATGCGAGTTTAACAGTTCAGAAACCGAATGGTTCTGAACCAATGTCATTAACTTAGTGTCATCCCTGACGAATCCGGGGGATCCTGCAAAAAATATCTCAGAAGAGGAAATGGGTATGGAAAACAATCTCTTTACAAACACACACATATTATCGTGGCTTAAATATTTCTCCGAAAACACGGATATCGATCTTGAACACGTGAAGATCTTAGACATCACCAGAAAGAACAAGAACCTGATCCCCACCGTTGAAGCCCACCGCTGCGTCCTTGTCTTCACCGAGGCCGGACACAAGGACATCTTCTATAAAATGTGGGATGTGGGACTGGGTGACTGTGAGGTCATCTATAACGAGGGCTCGGAGCCTGAGGGGGAGATAAAAAGAAACAGGGTTCGTGAGATGATCGACCGGGGGATAAACGCCTCCGCGGGAATGATAGTCTTAAATCCCAACGCCAGGAGCACCGTAAAATTCGGAATGGACAACAAGAAATTTGCTTCCGGTTCCGTTAAATACGTGGGATCCGAGATCCGGTCCGTCCTGCTTTCAAAGATGCACATAGATGAAAGCAGAAATCTCTGTGTCATATCCGGCGAATCCATTGCCGTTGAGGCTGCCATGATGTGCGGGGAGGGGACGGTCATCGCGGTTGAATATAAGGAAAGAGACAGAGAGACCATGGAGGAGAACTTAAACCGTTTCGGCCTCCAGAATGTTGTGATCGTGGATCATGTCGGGAAGGATACCATGGACAGTCTGCCTGTCCCGGATGTGACCATGCTTGTTGCTTCGGCAAGCCTGGAGCAGGAGCTTGAATATCTGACGGGGGTCAATCCGCAGATGGAATTTGTGATCTATACCCTGGATTTCAAGGTGGCGGCATCAATGAGGGACATCCTGACCCACTACGGCTTAAACGACATAAATATAATCCAGATAGCGGTCTCAAGACTCACCTCAAAGAATGTGTTTGAAAACCAGCCCGCTCCCTGGATCATAACCGCCTCAGCCCAGAACTGACCCGGATTCTTATTTAGTAACTGTTCAGAAACAGAAGGGTTCTGAACAGTTATTTCTTTATCGTCCTTTTTATTGCATCGAAGGTCTCATCGCTTATATAGTGCTCGATGCGGCAGGCATCATCCACGGCGGTCTTTTCACTGACTCCCAGTCTTATGAAAAGCTCAGAAAGCACTGTGTGGCGCTCATAGATCCGTTTTGCGATGTCTTCTCCTTCCTTTGTCAGACACAGAAAACCGTTGTCATCCTTTCGGACAAGCCCCTGATCCCTTAAGACCTTAAGAGCCCGGCTGACGGAAGGCTTTGAAAAGCCCATCTCCTCACCCACATCGATTCCCCGAACCTGAGTGGATTTCTGCGAAAGTACATATATTGTTTCAAGATACATTTCTCCTGATTCCTGAATAGCCATAGAACAGGTTCTCCTTTTTCGACAAATTTTTTCGCCACTAGTTTTTTCATAGCCAATCGACTCCGTCAGCAGGCTGATGGCTGTAATTCACGGCTTAGCAAAGTGTTTCCTGACTAACTGCACTTTTTCACTCGTTTGCATTTTTGTCTGCTGTGTTGTTTCTCTTCTGCGATGTCACCGGATTGAATCGTAATCAGACTACCATATCTGGCCTCTGAGGTCAAAGAGTAGCGTATCATTTTTGTGGGAAATATAAGAAAAGGGAAACATCTCCCTCCGTTATTGTTTAAGACATGATTAGTATGTTAAAATTATGTAACAGTTTATGCGTGTGGAGCTGGTAAGGCTTCAGAATGATCCTGCGGACGAGGTGAAGCAGAAGACGGCCGAAAATGAGCAGTTCATGCTTTCGATGACCGATGAGGACAGGGATCATAAAATGCGTGACCGGCATGACTTAGAATTCAGGCCGGTGATCAAAATCAGTAAAATGGAGGCTTAAACAGTATGGATTGCAGACTGTTGGTCGTAAGCGACGGAAAATCATTTATCCTTGACTCGATCATTTCGGGACTTGGGGAAGAGGGAATTCAATGCGCTGTTTCATATCCTCAGGTAAAGGTTCTGGAAAAGGATAAAAATGAAGCGGACATGATTCTTTTGTTTATAAACGGGGATGCCGCGGATATGTCGGATGCACTTGTCTACATCAAGGACATATGTGTTGATGATGGCCTGACTCTTTATCTGGCAGGGTCTGCGGATGCTCTTGGCAGGATCGGAAGGATGATTCCGGGAGAGCTTGTCAAGGCAGAGTTTACGAGACCCTTCGATGTGAAAAAACTGGTTAAGGATATCGCCTCGGATGCAGTAAAGATCGTTGAGAACGGAAAAGCAAAGAAGATCCTTGTTGTGGACGATGATATAACCTACCTGAAGATGATAAGAAAATGGCTGATGGATAAATATCAGGTTACGGTGGTAAAATCCGGGATCCAGGCCATAAAGTACATAGCGGGGCATCGTCCGGATCTTATTCTCATGGACTATGACATGCCGGTTACAACGGGATCAAAGGTGCTGGAGATGATCAGGAGCGAGCCTGACTCGGCGGACATTCCGGTGATCTTCCTTACGGGAATGGCAGACCGTGAAACCGTGATGAAGGTAATGTCGTTAAAACCTCAGGGGTATTTCCTGAAATCCATGCCGAAGGAAGAACTTGTTGCATCCTTAGACAGGTTCTTTGAAACCTCCAAATGGCAGAACGTGGCCGGATTTTCTTAAAAGACTCTTTTCCTTAACGGAGACGAAAATATGCATATACTGAAGGGACAAAAAATAATAAAGGCAAAGGCACTGTTTCTTGCAGCTTTATTTATGCTATTGTGCGCTTCAGCCCCTTTTTATGCGGTTTATGCCGGAGAAAAGGATCCGGCGGATATTGTCAGGGTAGGCTATTTTGAAAATGAGATCTTTCAGGAGGGAGCAGGTCCGGGGCTGGTAAGGAGCGGATATGCCTATGATTACTATTGCAAGCTTTCTGAGTTTACCGGATGGGATTACGATTATGTCTATGGCGATTTTTCCGATCTTTATCAGATGCTCATAGACGGTAAGGTGGACATGCTTGCAGGCCTTGCAAAGACAGAGGAAAGAGCGGAAATTATAGGCTATCCCGATATGCCAATGGGCAGCGAAACCTATAACATGGTAAAGCATGCCGCGGATATAACCATAACGACTTCGTTTGAAACCTTAAATGGCAAGAGGATCGGGGTGCTTGACAGTGCCATGGTGGGTGTGCTTGAAGACTTTCTTAAAGATCATGAAATAAAAGCTGAGGTAGTGAAATTTCCGGACTATCAGAAAATGTACACTGCTTTTGACGAAAATGCGGTAGATGCATTTGTGGCGGAAAGTGACGGCGCATACGGGAGGGATAATGCCGAGCTTTTATATGTATTCGGCAGCTCGGATTATTATCTTTGTGTAAGTAACGATCGCAAGGATCTTCTTGAAGAGCTTAACAGGGCTCAGGCACAGCTTATTTCGGAAGAACCTAATTATATCAATTCACTCAGGATAAAATATTATTCCTCCAGCATTTCCAGCAAGGCCTTTTCAATGGTGGAAAAGGAGTGGCTTTCAAAAAACGATAAGCTCAGGATTGGATATTTAAATCATTACATGCCCTACAGCGATACGGATAAAAACGGTACGGCGACAGGTCTTGTGAGCGTGCTCGTGCCTCGGATTGTCCGGGAACTCGGAATAGAAGACCTTGACATATCCTATGTGGGATATGACAGCTATGACGACATGATCGGGGATGTGAGGGATTCTGAGATAGATGTTGCGTTTCCCGTGGGCGGCGGGCTGTATTTTTCCGAGGAAAACGGGATATATCAGTCAAATCCCGTAATCTCCACCGCAACAGAGCTCGTATATTCCGATGAATATAATGATGAAAAGCTTTTATCCTTTGCGGTAAACGAAAACAACCGCATGCAGTATTACTACATCAAAACCTATTTTCCGGATTCCGGGATCACCTTCTACCCGTCAATAGATGATTGCCTTGATGCCCTTTTGGACGGCAGGGCAGGATGTACCACCCTGAACGGAATGAGGGCGAATGATATCCTTAAAAATCATAAATACCACATGCTTTCAAAGAAACAGCTTGGTAAGAATGATGACAGATGTTTTGGCGTGTGTATCGGAAATGAGGGTCTGCTCAAGCTCTTAAACCGCGGAGTGAACATCGTGGGTGAGGATGCGATACAGAGCATGGCATACAGATATGTCGATGCTCTGTATAAATATACTTTTGCCGATGTGCTGCGGGATCACATCTGGATAATCTCACTTATACTTTTAGCCGTTGCGGCAATGGTGCTGTTCTTCCTTATCAGGGAATCTCTTTTCACAAAAAAGCGCATGGCGGAAAATGAAGAGGCAGCAAGAAAGCTTGAGGAAAAAAACAGGGAACTGGCTTCGGCTGTAAACGAGGCTGAAAGAGCAAACATGGCAAAAAGCTATTTCCTTTCCACCATGTCACACGATATCAGGACTCCCATGAATTCGATATTAAGCATGAATGAGATGATATTAAGGGAGTGTGAGGACGAAGATATCCTCGTTTATTCAGAGCATATCCGCTCTTCGGGCAATACCCTTCTGGGGCTCATCAGCGATATCCTTGATTTTTCAAAGATTGAGGCCGGCAAGCTGGAGCTTATTCCGGTGGATTATGAGCTATCCTCCGTACTTAACGACCTTGTAAATATGCTTCAGACCAGGGTGGAGGAAAAAGGACTTGCTCTTGAATTAAGCATTGACAGCCATATCCCGAATTACCTGCACGGTGATGAAATCCGCTTAAAGCAGGCCGTGACAAATCTCCTTACCAATTCCGTAAAATATACGAAGGAGGGAGTTGTTACATTTTCCATGAACTATGAAAAGGTCCCCGGTGAAGAAAAGGCGGTAATGCTTAATATAAGCGTCAGGGACACCGGGATCGGCATCAGAAAAGAGGACATGGAAAAGCTCTTTGAAGCCTTCGAAAGACTTGATGAAGCGGATAACCGGAATATTGAAGGAACCGGTCTGGGGATATCGATAACCCAGAGGCTCTTAAACCTTATGGGCAGCTCGCTTCAGGTGGAAAGCGAATACGGGAAGGGCTCCTGCTTCAGCTTTTCGGTAAAGCAGGAGGTCAATAAATGGACCGGGGTCGGGGATTTTGAAAAAGCTTTCAGACAGTCGGTGTCTGAAAGGAAGAAGTACAGGGAAAAGTTCACCGCGCCGGATGCCTGCATTCTTGTGGTGGATGATATGCCCGAAAATCTTGCGGTCGTCAAAGGTCTGTTAAAGCGCACAAAACTCAGGGTTGAGACTGCGGAAAGCGGAGACGACTGCATAAGTCTTGCCTCCCGTAAGAAATATGACATAATCTTTCTTGACCACATGATGCCGCAAAAGGACGGGATCGAGACTTTGAGGGAATTAAAATCCCTTAAAGACAGTCCGAATGAAGACACTCCTAAAATCTGCCTTACGGCCAATGCGATATCCGGTATGCGAAAAAACTATATTGAGGCCGGGTTTGATGATTATATCACGAAGCCTGTTGATCCTGACAGGCTGGAGGAAATGATCATTAAGTATCTGCCGGTGGAAAAGGTCGGACCGCCCGGGGATCATGAGGCCGGGGATGAAAGAACCGGGATCCCGGAATTTCTGTATAGTGTAACCGGTCTGGATGTTGATGCGGGGATAAGATATTGCGGTGATGAAGAGGAATACATCTTTGCCCTTAAAATCTATCAGGAGAGGGTCCGTGAAAATGCGGATATCATAGAGGAGTACTGGCTTAAAGAAGACATCAGAAATATGACCGTAAAGATTCACGGAATTAAGAGTACCTCGAGGGCAGTCGGGGCATTGTCCGTGGGAAATTATGCGGAGTATCTGGAAAAAGCCGGAAATGAAGATGACAGGGATACACTTGCAAAGAATATATACAGATTTCTTGATGATTACCGTGAACTTGGAAGTGCACTTGATCCGATCGCGGAAGATCCCGGACAGGATGACATGCAGGTAACCGTTTCATCGAAAGAGCTTAAGGAGATCATAGATAAACTGAAGATATATACTGAAAATTCCGATTATGACGAGATCGAAAGAATAGGAGAGAAGCTTTCAAACGCAAAAGTCGGGCCGGAGGATTCGGAGCTTGTAAGCAGGATATGCAATGCGATATCGGAACTTGATTTTGATGTGATTGAGGAACTGATGTACGTTAGGAATCAGGAGGAAAGGAGAAAAATATGAAAAAAAAGATCAGTTGGAACAAGGTGGTCGCGCTGGCCCTGACACTTGTAATGCTCATGCCGCAAAACACCATACTTGCATCGGAAAACAAGGCGGTTTCCGTGTCGGACAGTGCAGCAGCAGTGACGGAAAATGCACTTCCCGGGGATCTGAATGCAGAGCCTGCGGTTCCTGCAGTCCCTTCCGAAGAAGAGGCTTCGGGAGCAGAGGCTGAGGTTCCTTTGCCGGAAACCGATAGTCCTTTACCCAAAGAGGATCAGGCGGCAGGAACGTCGGATACAGCCCCTGCCGGAAAAGACAGCTCCGTGATCTCCGAGCTTAAGGATCAGTTAGCTGAACTTAAGGCATTTAAGGCCGGAGAAGATTATGTGGAGAATCAGGCCTTCTTCAGCGCCGAAAGCCTTGAGGAGGCACAAAAGGTAGCTGCGGAGTACGGGGCAGAGCTGGAATCCTTTATGGACGGGATAGCAGTCATTCGTTTTGAGGAAACAGTTGTTGAAATGATGAGTATGTCTGTTGCAAACAGCACCCTCACAAAGGCCATTCATCCGGACTATATCGTCAGGGCCTTTGGATCAGATGTTCGTGAAAACACAGAGGCTGAGCCCCTCCCCGAGCAGAGGGATAACAACAGAACAAGTCCGCGTCAGAGGAGAGAAGACAGCTCTGTTACGGCAACCTACACGGATCCCCACTATGTTGACGGCTGGCAGTGGTATCATGAGGAGATCGGGGACAGCTATGCACACAGCCAGGGGATCACCGGATCCGGCATAAAGGTTGCGGTCATCGATTCCGGAATCACAAGGGGACATGAGGAGCTTGGAAATTATAAAGGCGGCTATGATTATGTTAATAATGACAGTGATCCTTCAGATGACAACGGACACGGAACCCACTGTCTCGGGATCATCGGGGCAAAGGGAAATAACGGAAAGGGAGGCATCGGTGTTGCACCGGATGCATCGCTTTATGCCTATAAGGTATTGAACGAGTACGGAAGAGGAGCCAATTCCAATATTATCAAGGCTGTCAACAGGGCGGTTTCAGACGGAGTAAACGTGATCTCCATGAGCCTTGGGGGACCGGCATATGAGACCGAATTTCAGGATGCCATAGACAATGCAAGGCAGAAGGGCGTCGTTGTGGTAGCCTCGGCCGGAAATGAGGGAAACAGCGTTAAACAGTATCCCGGAGCCTATGATAACGTTCTGTGCGTTGCTGCCATGCCTGAGAGAAATTCAAAGGCTCTTTCCGACTATTCATCCTTCGGAAACTGGGTAGATATCGTAGCTCCCGGAGGCAGTGCCTATTATTCGGGCTATCCTGAGCCGGATGGATCAAATGCTGCTAAAGAGATCTTTTCCACCTATTATACCGATGAGACGGGACGGTCCAGCAAATCCGGCTATTTCTGCATGAGCGGAACCTCCATGGCCTGTCCCGTGACAGCCGGAGTTGTGGCGCTGGTCATGTCAGCCAATAAGGATCTGACAAAGAAAAACGCCCAGACTGCGGACAAGGTCATGAGCATCATGCTGAATTCAAGAAATGATGTCACCTACACCTGTTCATATACCGGCGGATCCGTCAAGGGCATGGTTCAGGTTAAGCCTGCCATAGATGAGGCCAAAGAGGGAGGAACCCCCACCCCCACACCCACTCCGGGCTCATATAAGATAGTCAGTTCCTTCGGGCTCCCGGACTTCAGCAGGATAGTCATCGGAGGATCCCTGCAGCTTAAGCTTGTGGACGAGGATCTGAATCCGGTAAAGAATGTCGGAAAGATCGAATGGAATTCAAACAGCGAAGAGATGACTGTCAGCAAATCCGGAAAGGTGGCCTGTAAGGCGGGAACGACAGAGGGAACCCGTGTCACTGTGACGGCAACCCTTGAGGATGGCAGCTATGCTTCCTATACCCTTTATGCAAGCCTGAAGAGTCTTTCTTTCGGGATCTGGAAGAGGGTTCCGGTCATAGGGGGAGGGACAAAGACTGTGGGGAGCGCACCTGCAACGTCATTTACAGCCTATGCAGCTTCCGGCACTACCGTTGATCTGACCAGCCCTTATGAATATCTGAAGGACTACGGTGACTGCGTTCTCGTATACAAGGTAGTAAAAACCAGGACACAGCGCATATCATACGGGTACTATGCAGACACCGGTTTTGATTATAAGATCCTTCTCCAGAAAAAGGCGGTCGGAAAGGGGATAAGCATATCCAAATACCAGGACAGCGGGTATCCTGCAGCCATAACCTTCACGCGGCCCGGAACCTACAGCGTCAAGTACCAGACCGTGGATGGCAGCAATAAATCCTTTACCGTGAAGTTTGTGGTTGAATAGTAAGAAGAGTCAGGTCTTTAACAGCCTGCGTGGTCTTAAAGATCACGCAGGTTGTTTTTATAGTAATATAACAGAATCCTTTGACCTGTTAATGGATTTGTGATATAACGGTCAGAGGAGGTTAGCGAGCGCTAACCATCCGGCATTGGCGTGCTCCCGTAAAACGGACATATTTAGAGGAGGAGATAAGGCATGAACATCAAAAAACATATCCCCGTTTTTCTGGGGTTTATCATTCTCATAGCAGCCGGTTTCATACTCACAGCCTCGATCGGCAAGGGCAAGTCTCATGAAACCGCCCTTCCCGAGAGGGGATCCATAGCAGGCAGCATAAAGGAGAGCGGAAATATCGAGGGAGAAAAGGAATATACCTGCTTTGCCGAGGTTTCCGCCCCGGTTAAGGAGGCTGACATCGAGGTGGGGGATCTTGTCAGTGCCGGAAAGCTGCTTCTTTCCTATGACACCGAGACCCTCGAACGTACCGTCAGTGAGGCAGCCATAAGCGTTTCCCAGAGCGATCTTAACGTAAAGGGACAGCTGGATAAGAGCGATAAGTATTCCGCAAAATACAATAAGGCTGCAGCCGATGATTCCGCCTATGCAATGCTCTATGCCTGGCAGAGAGAGTCGGCAGACAGCCAGGATGAGGCTCAGTATGCCGAAAACTGGGGGATCCAGTGCGAGGCTGATTCCATACAGAAGAACATAGCCTCAAAGCAGCAGGAGATCGCCTCAAAGGAAACAGAGTATGCAGGGCTTTCGGATCAGGATAAGGCCGGGGAAAGGGGCAGAAGTCTTCAGCAGGATATGGCAGACCTGGAAAAGAACATAGCGGATATGCAAAAGGGGCTTGCATCGCTTCCCCCTGCCCGGATGAATCCGGAGGAATATGCAAGATATAATGATACATCTAACGTGATGGAGGACATCACCAGAAACTGGAACGAGGCAAAGACCCAGAAGGGCGAATATGAGGCGGCCATCTTAAACGACAACCAGAAGGAGGCCTTAAAGAAGCAGACAGAGATCGCAATAAGCAGGCAGGAGGCGGCAGAGAGTGAACTCAACAAGGCCCTTAAGGGAGTTCGGGCGGACTTTGACGGGGTGGTCACGGAGTGCAGTGTAAAGGCCGGAAATGTGGTCACAAAGGGGACGCCCCTCTTTAAGCTTGTTAACACCGAAGACCTTAAGGTCACGGTGATGATCTCAAAATTTGACATAGGAAGGGTACGGATCGGACAGCGGGCGGACATTTCCTTTTCCGGAATGACCTATGAAGGAGAGGTGTCTCGCATCAACCATGTGGCAACTCCGGATGATTCCGATAAGAACAAGGTGGCTGTGGAGGTGAGGATCCTTAAGCCTGACGAGAACCTGATCCTGGGACTTGAAACGGATGTACGGATCTACACCGATGAAAAGGAGAATGTGCTGATCATTCCCTATGAGGCCTTTTATTCGGATGACGGGGGTGACTATTGCTACGTGATCGAAAACGGGGTTATAGCAAAAAAATATGTGACTGCCGGCATCAGGACAGACGAAAAGGTTGAGATCATCGACGGCCTGACCGAAAATGACGAGCTGATCACTGATTCGGTAACAGACAGCCAGGTTGGAGAAAAAGCCGTTGGAAGCCTTCATTGAATTTAAGGATGTTGAAAAAAAATACATGCTGGGAGAAAATGCCTTCTATGCCTTAAGGAATGTGAACCTCAGGATCCTGGAGGGGGAGATGGTGGTGATCCTTGGCCCTTCAGGTGCGGGAAAGAGCACCCTCTTAAACCTTCTGGGAGGAATGGATTCCCCCACCTCCGGTTCCATCCTCTTTAACGGACATGACATAGCCGGGCTTAAGGATGATGAGCTGACAGCCTACAGAGCCTATAACGTGGGAGTTGTCTTTCAGTTCTATAATCTCATTCCCACGCTCACAGCCTATGAAAATGTGGCTCTCATGAGGGATGTGAGAAAAAATGTCAGAAAGAAAAGCGTCTGGGAAAAGGAGTGCGGACAGACCGAGGTGCTGGATCCCAGGGAAGCCTTAAGCTCAGTGGGTCTTTCGGAACACATGAACCAGTTTCCCTCACAGATGTCCGGCGGAGAGCAGCAGAGAACTTCGATAGCAAGGGCACTGGCCAAAAAACCCAGGCTTCTTTTGTGCGATGAGCCCACGGGGGCACTTGATACGGGAACGGGAAAAGAGGTATTGAAGCTTCTTCAGAAGGAAAGCAGGGAAAACAGGCATACGGTGGTCATGGTAACCCATAACTCGTTTTTTGCGGACATTGCAGACCGGGTCATCAGGGTTAAGAACGGAACCATTCAGGAGACGGTCACAAATGATCATCCGAAGGATGCCGAAGAGGTGAACTGGTAATGCTTTTTCGCAAGATGAGAAGGGATCTGGCTCAGGGCAAGATCCAGTTTTTATCCATATTCCTCATGTCGTTGCTGGGTATCTTTATCTTTGCAGGTCTCGACAGCGAAGCAAACGGCATGGATCATTATGAGACGGTCTACTATGAAAGGACAAACCTTGCAGACCTCTGGATCATGGGAAAGTCCTTCAGGGATGATGATGTTAAGAAGATCAGCTCCCTGCCTGAAGTCATAAATGCCGAGAAGAGACTCCAAAGGGACGGAAAGGTTCTTCTTTCTGAAGAGCTCGATCTTCAGATGAATTTCATAGACTCCAACGGGATCTCCCGGATGGAGATCGTGGACGGAGAGCCCTATGCCCCGGGTGAATCCGGGGTATGGATCGACCTTATGCTTGCAAAAGCCAGGAACCTTAAGCCCGGTGACATGATACGGCTGAAGCTTGACGGGATAACCTTTGATGAAGAGATAAAGGGAACCTTCTATGATCCCGAATACGTCTATTTTCTGCCGGATGCTGCCGCCATGATGCCTGACTACGGCAATTACGGGGCTGCCTTTCTGGATTCCTCATCCTATCCCGACCCCGAAGGCATGCACTACAACCAGATAATCGCCGATCTTGAAGGGGTGGATAACACCGGGGGCTTAAGTGAAGAGGAAAAGGATATCTGCCGGAGGACGGGAAATGCCATAAGCTCCCTTCTTGATTCCTCCAGCATAGTCGCCACCGGCAAGGATGCTCTTTTAAGCTATCAGACCTACCATGCCGAGATCGAGCAGCACCAGGCTATGGTCTATCTTTTTCCCCTGGTATTTCTCCTGATCGCCGTTTTGGGGATAATAACCACGATGACAAGGATGACCTCAAGGCAGAGGATCCAGATAGGAACCTTGAAGGCTCTGGGGATCTCAAAGAAAACCATAACGATCCACTACGCCTCCTACAGCTTTGTCTTAAGTCTTTTAGGGGGTGTCATAGGGGCAATTCTGGGATATAACACCATAGCGGAGCTGATCCTTGGCATGGAGGCAACCACCTACATCCTTCCGGAGCTTGACACCGTTTTCACCCCAAGGGCCTTTGGGGGCATAGTCATATCCGTCCTGGTTTCGACAATGGTCAGCATTCTTTCCTGCAGGAAGGAACTGTCACCCCCTCCGGCCGAGACCCTGCGTCCGGCATCGCCCAAAAACCTTAAGCACTCATGGATAGAAAAAAGTCCCCTCTGGCTTAAGCTGGACTTTGCAACCCAGTGGAACATAAGGGATATATTAAGAAACAAGGTCAGGTCGGCCATGGGAGTGTTTGGGGTTCTTGGCTGTTCAATGCTCCTTTTCGGTGCCTTTGCCTGTCTGGACACAATGAATTTCATAACCACCTGGATGTACGGTGAGCTGAACACCGCATCCTACCGGATCATCATGGAGGCAGGAACCCCCCTTTCCCTGACAGAGGAATATGCAAAAAAATACAGGGGACAGATGGTCATGACCCCGGGAATAGAGCTTGAGGCGGGAGGCGTGAAGAAATCGGGTCTTGCAACTGTATATGATCCGGGAAACTTCCTGCATTTTGAAGATGAGAACATGAAGGGCATAAGACTTAATAAAAAGGGAACAGCCATGTCCTACAAAATGGCAGCGACCCTGGGTCTTAAAAAGGGGGACACCTTCAGGTGGCATGTGATAGGGGATGATGAGTGGAATGTGAGCAGGGTTTCAGACATCTACAGGAATCCCTCAAGCCAGGGCATAACCATGACAAGGGAGGTCTTTGAAAGCTTTGAAAAGGACTTCATTCCCGATACGGTCTTTACCAACATGAACCCCAAAGAGGATCTTGAAGATGATGACAACGTAACCGGTGTTCAGGGCACTAAGGAGATGATGAAGGCACTGGATTCCATGAAGGAGATGATGTACATGATGGTCTACATCCTTGTTGCGGCAGCTTCGATCCTGGGAATAGTGGTGCTCTACAATCTGGGCGTTTTGTCCCTTGTTGAAAAGCACCGCGAAATGGCAACCCTGAAGGTCCTTGGCTTCACCACCTCTAAGATCAGAAGGATCCTGCAGGATCAGAACATTTATCTTACGGTGATCGGCATAATCCTGGGGATCCCCTGCGGAATGGGGCTTATAAACGCCATCTTTTCATCAATGCCCGAATCCATGGACTATATAGCAACCTATGAGCTCCCCTCCTATCTCTACACGGCCATCGGAACCTTTGCCCTTTCCTTTGCTGTAAACAGGCTGCTTTCAAGGAAGGTTAAGACCGTGGACATGGTGGATGCCCTTAAGGGTCAGGAGTAGGGGTTTGACCCCCTGTCCTTTGTGTGATAGAATCTCGGTTAATTGAATATAGAAGGTATATGGTGCCGGCGTGACCGGGATGTATTCGGATCACGAAGGGTAAAAGGGAAGCAGGTTTAAGGCCTGCGCGAACTCGTCACTGTATATGGGGAGTGCTTTTGTCGTTCTTCAGTAACTGTTCAGAACATACGCGGACATTTTTGCGGGCTTGCCAAAAAAATGCAGGTTAAGTTCTTCGTTCCTGAAGTCCACTGGGGTCATCCGTCCCGGGAAGGCAGACTTAAGCGTTATGATCCATGAGCCAGGAAACCTGCCATATATTAAGTACAGGAAGAAACTTCGTTATTGCTTCCGGATCACGAGTAACTGGTCGTACAAATCAGACTGTCTGTAACAAATCAGCGCAGTTCTTTTTATGACGCTCACTTTGGGATCCCGAAGCGGGCTTTTTTTGTTCATAAAATAAAAATAACATAATAAAGGAGAGAAGTATGAAAAGAACAATCATTGCAGCAATTTTGGGAGCAGCTGTCATGTCGGTCGTGTTTACCGGCTGCGGCATAAACGTTAAGGACTCATCCGGAGAGGAGGTCTTAAACCTCGACGATTCGGATCTTAAGGGCAGCAAAGCAGAAGAAGTCGACGAGGAGGAAGAGGACGAAGAGGACGAAGAGGTTGACGAAGAGAGCGGGGGAAGCGATGAGGAAAGGGCAAAGGAGGTGGCAGACCTGATCGATGCCATCTATGTCCAGGAAAGAACAGACGAGACGGACGAGCTTTGCGAAAAGGCCAAAGAAGCCTGGGATGCCTTAAGCGATGAGCAGAAGGCCCTGGTGGAAGGCGAGAATGCAGACCCTGACTATTTCGGAAGGGACACGGGAGATGCATCAAAGGATGACCCCTTGAATTCGGATGACATCGGAGAAAACGAGATCCTTGTGGTCAGCTTCGGAACCTCCTTCAATGACAGCCGTGTGGAGGACATATCGGGAATTGAAAAGGCGATCGAAAAGGCAAATCCCGACTGGAGTGTAAGACGGGCCTTTACCGCCCAGATCATAATAAACCATATCCAGGCAAGGGACGGGGAGAAGATCGACAACATGGATCAGGCACTTGAAAGGGCTGTGGAAAACGGGGTAAAAAACCTTCTGATCCAGCCTACCCACCTGATGCACGGGGCGGAATACGACGAGCTGACCGACGCATTAAAAAGCTATGAGGATAAGTTTGAAAAGGTGGCAATAGCAGAGCCTCTGCTGGGTGAGGTCGGAAAAGATGCCACCGTGGTAAACGAAGACAAGAAGGCTGTTGCACAGGCGATCACAAAGGAGGCCTTAAAGGCTGAGGGCTTTGATTCCCTGGAGGATGCAAAAAAGGACAAAACCGCCTTTGTCTTCATGGGACACGGAACCTCCCACAACGCAAAGATAAGCTACTCACAGATGGCCTCCCAGGTAAAAGAGCTTAAGTATGATAATGTCTTCATCGGAACAGTTGAGGGGGAGCCGGAGGAAACTGACTGCGAAAATGTGATAAAGGCTGTTAAGGATGCAGGCTATGAGAAGGTGGTCTTAAGACCCTTAATGGTAGTTGCCGGAGACCATGCAAACAATGACATGGCAGGAGATGATGATGATTCCTGGAAGAGTGAATTTGAATCAGCAGGTCTTGAGGTCACCTGCCAGATTGAGGGACTTGGAAGGATAGAGGATGTTAAGAAGCTTTATCTTTCACACACAGAGGCCGCACTTAAGGACTTAAAGGCAGAAGGACCGGAAAAGAAAAAAGAGGGAGAAGAAGCAGCAGGAGCACTTAAGGACGGAGAATATCAGGTTAAGTTTAAGACCGACAGCTCCATGTTCAAGGTTAACGAGACCCTTGACGACATGGGAACCCTTACCGTTAAGGACGGAAAAATGACGGTGCACATAAGCCTCCAGTCGGATAAGATCGTAAACCTTTTTCCGGGGACAGCAGAGGATGCACAGAAGAAGGGGGCAAAGCTTCTCGAGCCCACAAAGGATAAGGTGGAATATGAGGACGGCACAAGTGAGACGGTAAACGGCTTTGATGTGCCGGTTCCTGCCCTTGACGAGGAATTTGATCTTGCCCTTATCGGAACAAAGGGCAAGTGGTATGATCATAAGGTAGAGGTTTCCTCACCTGAAAAATAAGCATGAGAAAAACTGAAGGCAAAAGGATAAGAGCGGTTCTTGCAGCCCTCATCATGATACTTCTCGGAACAGTTTCCTGCACCCTGCGGGAAACTGTTTTGGATATATCCGGAAATGAAAAAGGGGATCAAAAAACCGGGCTCTATGACATAAGCCTTGAAGGGGGAAGCGGAAAGGCATATATTAATTCCCCGGTGGAGGTTAAGGAAAAAGACGGGACCTTATATGCAGTCCTCGTCTGGTCCAGCAGCAGCTACGACTACATGATTGTTGACGGCCAAAGATATGAAAATGAAAATCCCGGCGGATCTTCAACCTTTACGGTAAAGATAAAAAACACCGAAGAGCCCCTTAAGGTCGTTGCAGACACCCTGGCAATGAGCAGACCCCACGAGATAGAATATGTGATCAGCTGGGAGGAAAAGGCTGAAGAGGAGATCCCGGAAGAAGGGACAGCATTTTCTGATCTTCCGGATAAGGAAACCGTCATAAAGGCTCTTGAAGAAGAGGGATATTCCGCTGTCGAAGACTACAGCCTGGAATATGCAAAGGGCTTTGAGGTAAAACGTTATGACGGCTTCGACCTCGTTTTCATCGAAAACTCGGGGATATATCTGATAGAAGATGAAGACGGAAAAATGCCGGAAAAGCTGCCGGAGGGTCTTGTTAAAATAAACAGGAGTCCAAAGAATACCTATCTTGCCTCCAGTTCTGCCATGGATCTCATAAATGCCTGCGGCGCTCTTGCTGATGTGAGGCTTTCCGGAACGGAAAAAAAAGACTGGTACATAGGAGATGCCAGGAAGGCAATGGAGGAGGGAAGGCTCATCTATGCCGGAAAATACAGGGCACCGGATTATGAGCTGATCCTTGAGGAGGGCTGCGAGCTTGCCATAGAAAACACCATGATCTATCACCAGCCGGCTGTTAAGGAAAAGCTTGAAGAACTGGGGATCCCGGTTCTGGTTGAAACCTCAAGCTATGAAGACCACCCCTTGGGAAGACTTGAATGGGTAAAGCTCTACGGGATTATATTTAACAGGGAAGAGGAGGCTGAAAGCTTCTTTGAAAAGGAACTTAAGAGTATGGAGCCCCTCCTGAAAGATTCGCCTGATACACAAAAGACGGCGGCCTTCTTTTACGTCACCTCAAACGGTCTGATAAACGTCAGAAAACCCGGGGACTATATAACAAAGATGATCGAGCTTGCGGGAGGCCACTATGTTCCAAATGAGGCTCCCGATGCAAAGACCTCCCTTGCTGCCATGAACATGCAGATGGAGGACTTTTATGAAGAGGCATCAGAAGCGGATATCCTGATCTATAACGGCACCATCGGGGGAGAGATCGGGTCGGTTGAAGAGCTTGCGGCAAAAAACAGTCTGTTTAAGGAGTTTAAGGCGGTAAAGGAGGGCCGGGTTTATTGCAGCAGGCAGGATCTTTTTCAGCAGATCACGGGGATGTCCGGTTTCATGAGGGATCTGAACCGGATATTTAATGACAGGGAAGAGAACCTGATCTATTTAAAAAGGCTTGAGTGATATGGAAGCTAAGAAGAAAAAAAACACAGTCTTTTTCATTCTGACCCTCATCATGATACTCATCCTCCTTTGGGCAGACATTGCGCTGGGAAGCTCGGACATAGGTCTTTTTGAGATCCTTGAAATCCTGTCCGGAAAAAGCGGGGATAAGGTGCACTATGATATCATCATGAACATCCGGCTTCCCAGAGCCATTTGCGCCTTTTTTACGGGAGGAGCCCTTGCCCTTTCGGGCTATCTTCTGCAGACCTTTTTTCATAATCCCATAGTGGGTCCCTATGTTCTGGGAATATCCTCAGCTTCAAAGCTTTCGGTGGCTCTTTGCATGATCTTTTTTCTGTCAAAGGGCTTAAGCACAGGCCTGGATATGATGGTGATCTCAGCCTTTATTGGAGCCATTCTTGCCATGGCCTTCGTGCTCCTTGTCTCCCTTAAGGTAAAGAGCATGAGTGTCCTTGTGGTCTGCGGGATTATGACCGGCTACATCTGTTCGGCCGTAACCGACCTGCTGGTGACCTTTGCGGATGATTCAAACATAGTAAACCTCCACAACTGGTCCATGGGGAGTCTTTCGGGTATAAACTGGAGGGAGCTTAAGCTCCTCATTCCCCTGATCCTTTTTTCTGCCCTTTTGACGATCCTTCTCGTTAAGCCTATGGGAGCCTACAGGCTGGGTGAGGTCTATGCCAAAAGCGTGGGTGTCAACATCCTTCTTTTAAGGATCATGCTGATCCTTATCTCAAGCCTCCTTTCGGCGACGGTGACAGCCTTTGCGGGTCCCATTGCCTTTGTGGGAATAGCGGTCCCCCATCTTGTAAGGGGGGTCCTTAAAACGGATGCTGCCGGGGTGATGGTTCCCGCAGGCTTTCTGGGGGGAGCCCTGATAACCATCTTCTGCGACCTCATCTCCAGAACCCTTTTTGCCCCCACAGAGGTCAGCATCAGCTCCGTAACCGCAGTCTTTCTGGTGCCGGTGGTGATATATCTGATGGTAAAAAGAAAGCGGGAGTAGGAGGATATATTTCCATATGTCATCCGAGCGCAGCGAGGGATCTTACCCAAACCGGACTCTTCGATAAGGCTTTATGAGGACAGTAAAACAGGAAACAATGAATGAAATAGAAACCGAAAAACTGAACATAGGCTACCGGCATGACCTGATCAGGGACATATACCTGAAGGTCCTTCCGGGACAGATCGTGACCCTGATCGGTCCAAACGGCAGCGGAAAATCCACCCTTTTAAAGACGCTGTCCTTAGAACTTAAGGCCAGGGGAGGGGTGGTCTTTCTTGACGGGAAGGACATAAGGAAGCTTAAGGCCTCTGACCTGGCAAAGCGACTTTCCATAGTTATGACCCTTAAGCTTAAGCCCGAGCTTATGACCTGCCGGGAGGTGGTGGAAACGGGCCGCTACCCCTACACCGGAAGCCTGGGAATCCTGTCGGATGAGGACAGGGCAAGGGTCAGGGAGGCTATGGAAGAGACAGAAACGGCAGACATAGCCGACTCCCTTTTTAACAATGTCAGCGACGGCCAGAGGCAGCGGGTCCTGCTTGCAAGAGCCTTTGCCCAGGAACCGGAGATCCTGATCCTTGACGAACCCACCTCCTACCTTGACATCCGGCATAAGATCGACATCCTTCAAAGGATCAGAGCCTATGCAGTAGAGAAAAACGCAGCGGTCATAATGTCCCTTCATGAGCTGGAGGCAGCCGGGCAGGTTTCCGACATCCTGGTTGCCATTGGCGACGGCAGGATCCAAAAGACCGGCACTCCCGAAGAGGTCCTTAAGGAAGACTTCATCAGAAAGCTCTATGACATAGAGGGCATGGACATCTCACTGCTTGGAAGTCTGCCCTGGATGAAAGAAAGGGAGACTGTGCCGGAACCTATGGAAGCAGAAAGGGTCTTCAAAACTGCATATGATGGGTCAGCGGCGGGATCTGAAAGTTCGGGGTCTCCTTCGGATCACAGGCCTCAGAGGAAACCCGGGGTAATCATGATCCAGGGAACCATGTCAAATGCGGGAAAGAGCGTGATCGCAGCAGGCCTTTGCAGGATCCTTTCAGACATGGGCTTTCGGGTCATGCCTTTTAAATCCCAGAACATGGCTCTCAATTCCTATGTCACAAGGGAGGGGCTTGAAATGGGCAGAGCCCAGGTCATGCAGGCAGAATGTGCAAGGACCGAGCCCGAAGCTGAGATGAATCCCATACTCTTAAAGCCGGTTAAGGACACCGGCTCACAGGTGATCGTGATGGGACAGGTCTTTAAGAACATGAGCGCGGGGGAATATTATGCTTATAAAAAGGACCTTATTCCCCGGGTTCTGGAAGCCTTTGACAGGCTTTCAAAAAAGGCTGATGTGGTTGTGATCGAGGGGGCAGGCTCTCCTGTGGAGCTGAATCTGGGCAGGGATGACTTTGTGAACATGGGGCTTGCAAAGCTTACCGGGGCATCGGTGATCCTTGTGGGAGACATCGACAGGGGAGGGATCTTCGCCCAGCTTTACGGTACCATGGAGCTTTTAACTCCCGATGAAAGGGAGAGGATCTGCGGGATAATAGTAAACAAATTCAGGGGAGATCTCTCCCTTTTTGAGGACGGGATAGGGATCATTGAAGAAAAATGCCAAAGGAAGGTTCTGGGGGTGGTTCCCTTTCTTGACCTTAAGCTGGATGATGAGGACTCACTGTCTGAAAGACTTAAGGGAGGGGGAGAGGGAACCTTTGAAATAGCCGTGATAAGGCTTCCCCATATGGCTAATTTTACGGATCTTGATACCTTTGAACAGATTAAGGATGTGTCCGTAAGATATGTTTTTGAAGCGTCAAAGCTTGGGGATCCTGATCTCATCATAATTCCGGGTTCAAAGAACACCATAGGGGATCTGAGACAGATGAAGGAGAGGGGACTTGGCGAAAAGATTGCGCAAAAAGCAGGCTCGGGAACCTGCGTTTTCGGGATCTGCGGCGGCTATCAGATGCTTGGAAGGAGTATCGAGGATCCCTTTGCGGCTGAAGGGGGAGGAAAGGAGGAGGGGCTTAATCTCCTGCCTGTCAGAACCGTTTTTGAAGACAGGAAGACATGCACAAACGGAAAATGGCACATAAGGGGAACAACAGGGATCCTTGAGGGCATGGAAGGGCTTGAGGCAGAAGGCTATGAGATCCACATGGGAACAACGGTTCCCTCTTCAGATGAAGCCGGCTTAAGGGAATTTACCTCAGAGGGCACGGGCTATTGCAGGGGGAATGTCTACGGAACCTATATCCACGGCTTTTTTGACAGAAAGGATATACTTACCGGACTTGTTGAAAGGATAGCCAAAATGAGGGGAAAGACACCGGATCTTTCAGGCGTCAAAGACTATTCGGAATTTAAGGATGCCCAATATGATGCTCTGGCATCGGAGCTTAAAAAATGCCTTGACATGGAAAGGATCCTGGAAATTGCGGGGTTGAAAAAATGACCTTTGAAGAACTTGACTTAATAAGGATCAAAAAGCCCGATCCTGAAATATTTAACAGGGCAAAAAAAAGGTGGGATCTGATCGCAAAGCCCCTGGACGGACTTGGGGAGTTTGAGAACCTGGTCTGCCGCATTGCAGCCATCAGGGGGGAGATCTGCCCCGACCTTTCAGGAAAGGCTCTTCTTATCATGTGCGCCGATAACGGAGTAGTCAAAGAAGGGGTGACCCAGACCGGTCAGGAGGTGACCTTTGAGGTTGCGGGTCTTATGGGAAAGAAGAAAAGCTCGGTCTGCGTCATGACCGAAGACTATCCCCTGGAAATCCTTCCCTTTGATGTGGGGATCAATTCCGGAGATAGTCCGGAGGGTGTCAGGGACAGGAAGATAAAAATGGGCAGCAGGGACTTCCTTGAAGGACCTGCAATGAGTGAAGAGGACTGTCTTAAGGGAATTGAAACCGGGATAAATGCGGTGAAGGAATGCAGGGAGAAGGGCTTTGGTATCATCGCAACCGGGGAGATGGGGATCGGAAATACCACAACCGCCACGGCCCTGACCTGTGCCCTTCTTAATGAGAATGCTGAGGATCTGACCGGCAGGGGGTCTGGACTTACAAAAGAGGGACTTGAAAGAAAGATCAGGGTAATCGAAAGGGGACTTGAGCTTCACGTGCCGGACCGGTCTGACAGAGACTGTCTTTCAAAAAAAGAGACCTTAAGGATATTAAGCTGCCTTGGAGGCTTTGACATTGCCGCTCTTTGCGGAGTTTTTATGGGAGGTGCCGTCTGCGGGATCCCGGTGGTGATCGACGGTCTGATCAGTGCTGCAGCAGCCCTCCTTTCCGAAAGACTTCTTCCGGGCAGCAGGGAATATATGCTGGCTTCACATCTCGGCAGGGAAAGAGCCATGGAGGCGATCTTAAAGGAGCTGAACCTTAAAGCCGTCATACATGCAGACCTTGCCCTCGGCGAGGGAACAGGAGCCGTTCTCCTTTTTCCCATGCTGGACATGGCCTTTTCACTTTTCAGGAAGGGGACAGCTTTTGGGGAAACTCCGATCGGTCAGTATGAGAGGCTTAAGTGATGAGGCTTGTGATCGGAAGAGAAAACAGCGGAAAATCTGCCCTTGCGGAGAAGCTTTTTTCGGAGCTTAAAGCTGACAGGAAGTACTATCTTGCCACCATGAAGGTCTGTGACGAAGCCGGTGAAAGAAGGGTTATAAAGCACAGGAGGCAAAGAGAGGGGAAGGGCTTTATAACCCTTGAAATACAGAGGGATATCTGCGGTGCCCTTAAGGAGATGAAAAATCCCCAAAAAGCCGCGGTCCTTCTGGAATGCCTTTCAAACCTCATTGCAAACGAGCTTTTTGAGGGGATGGGAAAGAATCTTTCGGAAGCCTTTGCCCTGCCGGAACAGGAAAGGCTTTCGGATTCTGACATTCTGGCGGGAATCGAGGGCTTTTCGGATGAGATAGTTTCGCAGATAGAAGACCTTGCCTCAAAGGTGTCTGACCTGGTGATCGTGACAGGTGAGTTTGAAGAAGACGGCAGGGGGTATGATGAGGAAACCAGGCTCTATGTCAGGACTCTTAAATCCGTAAACGAAAAGCTCCGTCCCCTTGCAGATAAGGTATATGAATGCGGTTGAGTCCGGGAGAGATGAAATGAAGATCCTAAAATGGATGGCGGGAGCCTTCGCCACCTACAGCAGGGTTCCCATGCCAAAGCTTGATCAGGACAGGGAGGATGTACAAAAAAGCCTCATGTTTTTCCCCCTTGTGGGACTTTTTGCCGGAGGGGCAGTCTATCTGATAAACTGTCTTCCCCGGCTTTCAGGGCTGCCTGCTGCCGTGAGGATCATACTTACCATCCTTTTACCCATCCTCATAACCGGAGGCTTTCACATTGACGGACTCATGGATACAATGGATGCCATGAATTCCTATGCTTCAAGGGAAAATAAGCTTGAGATCCTTAAGGATCCCCACATAGGAGCTTTTGCGGTCATAGGACTGCTTAAATGGATGCTGATCGATGCAGCCGGGGTGACTGCCATCCTCTTAAACGAAAAAACGGACAGGAAGGTCATTGGCGTTTTCTGCCTTACCTTTGTCCTTTCAAGAGTCTCTTCAGCCCTCACCTCCCTTCTCTTTAAGAAGGCAAGGACTGATGGAATGCTTTTTGAGGAGACCGGAGGGAAGCAGACTGGAGTCATCATCTGCCTGACCTTAACCGGCATCCTGACTGCCTTTTTTATGCTGATCCTAAACACCCCGTTAGCTGTATCTGTCCTTGCTGCCCTGATACTCTTTACCATCCGGTACAGAAAAAAGACCGCCAGTGAGTTCGGGGGAGTGACGGGAGACACCGCCGGCTATTTTGTGACGGCCTTTGAGGCGCTGGCAGCCCTTGTCATGGGAGCAGCGCAGTATCTGATATAATAGGATCGCATTTTCCGCGGACAAACCGACAAAAATGATTGAGAAACTTCTGAAAAGCTACGAGAAATGAGAGAACTGATTAAGCTGCATATAACAGCAACGGTCATTGGCATCATCCTTGATCTGATGCTGGGAGATCCCCCCTTTCTGCCCCACCCGGTGAGGGCGATGGGGAAGCTCATAGCCTGTCTTGAAGGAAAGCTATTGGGCCGGGTATCCGATTCAACCTTAAGAGACAGAAAAAGGGAGAGAAGGAGGGGGATCTTACTCTGGTTTGTCGTGGTTCTGGTCACGGCTACCTTAACAGGTCTCTTTTTCCTGCTTCCCATGCTGACGGCATCCCTGATAAGTTCTGCCTTCCATTCCCTGTCCGGCGGGACTGTGACATTTGACCATCCCGGGATCCTCAACGTGACCTATGGGGCAAAAAGGCTGTTATGGATCATTCCTGAGGCTGTCATTGTTTTTTATGCACTGGCATCAAGGAGCCTTAGCAGCGAGAGCATGAAGGTTTATGACAGGCTTAAGGCCGGGGATATTAAGGGGGCAAGGTCGGCACTTTCCATGATAGTCGGCCGGGATACAAAGGATCTGGATGAAGAGGAGGTTATAAAGGCAGCGGTTGAAACCGTGGCGGAAAACACCTCGGACGGAGTCATTGCACCTCTCTTTTACGCTGTGCTGCTGGGACCTGTTTTTGCGATGGTATATAAGGCCGTCAACACGATGGATTCGATGGTGGGCTATAAAAACGAAAGATATGCCGATTTTGGAGCCTTTGCCGCTTTTATGGATGATCTTTTTAATTTCATTCCTTCAAGGCTGAGCGCGGTCTTTATGACAGGAGGTACAGGTCTTCTGGGTCTGTTTTCAAAGGATTATAATGGGAAGGAGGCCTTAAGGATCTTTAAGCGGGACAGGAGAAATCACCTGTCTCCCAATTCAGCCCAGACGGAAAGCGTCTGTGCGGGAGCATTGGGACTGAGGCTTGGGGGAAGACATTCCTACGGGGGAAAGGCAGTGGAAAAGCCCTTCATCGGGGATGAGAGGAAAAGACCGGAGGCGGAGGATATAATAAGAGCCAACCGGCTCATGTTCATGACAGAGGCAATAACGGCAACCGTATTGATCCTTTTATGTCTGGCACGTTTGTTTTGACCCGGTTTAGCTGTTCTTTAATTGCTCTTAACTTTTTTGAACCTTTCGGATGCCTGCTTTTTTCGACGACCCGTATCTGAAAGTCCCGGTCGCAGCGGAATAAGAAAAAATGGAACACGGTGGTGATATATACAGAAACAAAGTAAATATGGATTTTTCAGTCAGCCTGAACCCCTTAGGACCGGATCAGAGGATCTTAACTGCAGTCAGGGAATCCGTAAAAAAGGCTGCTTTTTATCCGGATCCTTTGCAGGAAGAGGTAAGGGAGGCGCTCTCAGATCTTACAGGACTAAAAAGCTCCTGCATTCTGGCCGGAAACGGAGCCTCCGAACTTTTGATGGCAGCAGTGCAGGCTCAATCTCCCAAAAAAGCCCTGATCTTTGAACCCGGCTTTTCGGGCTTCCATCACGTCTTAAGGGCCGTGGGCTGTGAAATAAAAAGCCTGATCCTCAGTGAAAAAGAGGGTTTCAGGATAAAAAGAGACCATCTTAAGGCAATGACCGATGCTGTGGATCTTGTGATGCTCTGCGATCCCTCAAATCCGGCAGGCTTAAACCTTAAAGAGGAGGTCCTTTATGACCTGCTTGAAAGAGCGGAAAGAAACGGCACCTTTGTGATCCTGGATGAGAGCTTTTATGCTCTTTCAAAAAAGGCTTACGGACAGGATATGGACAGGAGCGGGAGACTGCTTGAAAACCATGACCGCCTCATGCTGATCCGTTCGATGACCAAGCTTTTATCGATTCCCGGCATAAGGACAGGCTATGCCCTTTCTGCCCCAAAAAACATAGAAAGGCTTAAGACCCGCCTTCCGGAATGGAACCTTGGTGCACCGGGAGAGGAAGCCATAAAGGCAGGCTGCAGGCTGTTAAGGAACGGGGACTTTATAAAAAGGACCCTTGAAGAAACGAAAAAAGAAAGGGAGTTTCTGACAGATAAGCTAAGGGAACAGGGACTTAAGGTCTTTGAAAGCGACACAGTTTTTATCCTCATTAAGGGACCGGAGGAGCTTTATGACAGATTACTTGAAAGAGGGATCCTGATAAGAAACCTGAAGGACATTCCGGGCCTTGGACCGGGCTTTTTCCGGATAGGAATGAGGGATCATGAAAGTAATGTAAAATTTGTTGAAACGCTGAAAGAGTTACAGACGCAGACAGGCCGCTGAAGTATCTCACAAAAAGGGGACTGAAAAATGAAAAGCGAAAGGATGGAAGCCGTCAGGCCTTCGGACATAGAACAGAGAAGCTTTGAGATAATAGGTGCAGAGCTTGAAGAAAGAGGAATAAGCCTTCCTGAGGAAAATGCCGCAGTGATCAGACGCTGCATCCACACGACAGCCGACTTTGATTATGCAAAGACCCTTGTTTTTTCAGAGGGTGCCGTGGAAAAGCTTAAGTCCCTGATCAAAGGGGGAGCTTATATCGTTACCGACACGAACATGGCGCTTGCAGGGATCAATAAGGGACTTTTAAGCAACTTCGGATCACAGGCTCTCTGCTTCATGGCAGACAGTAAGGTGGCTCTGGAGGCTAAGGAAAGGGATTTAACCAGGGCGGCAGTTTCCATGGAAAGGGCAGCTGCGCTTGAAGGGGATGTGATCTTTGCCATAGGAAATGCCCCCACTGCCCTGATCAGGCTTCATGAGCTCATGGAGGAGGGTGTCTTTGTTCCGAAATTCGTGATCGGAGTTCCGGTGGGCTTTGTAAATGTAATTTATGCCAAGGAGCTTTTTTTGGGATCTTCGGTTCCCGGCATAATCAACAGGGGAAGAAAGGGCGGAAGCACCCTTGCGGCAGCCATAGTAAATGCCGTGCTATATGAAATGAGCAAGCCTGAAATATCGATGAGGTAAACATGAAAAAAGGCTACACCACGGGCAGCTGCGCCGCAGCAGCCGCAAAGGCAGCGGCATACATGCTTCTTTCGGGAAAAAGGATAGAAAGGATCAGTATAGTTACGCCCGCAGGGTTAATCTATTCCACGCAGCTCGAAGAAACTGACATGAACAGAGAATACGTAAGCTGTGCGGTCAGAAAGGATGCCGGTGACGATCCGGACATCACGGATAAGCTGCTTGTTTTCGCAAGGGTAAGCCTTTCGGAAAGAAAAGAAGGGGAAAGAGTCCTTATCGACGGAGGAGAAGGCATAGGACGGGTAACAAGACCCGGTCTTGACCAGGAGGTCGGAAATGCTGCCATCAATTCTGTTCCCAGGAGGATGATCGGAGCGGAGGTTCATCAGGTCATGGAGCTTTTTGACTTCGACGGATTTCTGGATGTCCTGATCTATGCCCCGGAGGGCAGAAGGCTTGCGGAAAAGACCTTTAATCCCAGGCTTGGGATTAAGGACGGGATCTCCATCATTGGAACCACCGGGATCGTTGAGCCCATGAGTACTAAGGCCATTCTTGATACCATCAGGGTGGAGCTTGAACAGCTGAAGGCTGAAGGAAATGAGGTCGCTGTTGTCTCACCGGGAAATTACGGTCTTGGGTTTATGAAGGAAAAGTATGACTACGACCTGGACAGGGCGGTCAAATGCTCGAATTTTATCGGAGAGACCATAGATATGGCATCAGAAGCAGGCTTTTCAAAAATGCTTTTATGCGGTCATGCCGGCAAGCTGGTAAAGCTCTCCGGGGGGATCATGAACACCCATTCAGGGGAGGCGGACTGCAGGATGGAGCTTCTTTGTGCAGCAGCCTTAAGAGCCGGTGCCAAAAATGAAACCCTTAAGACGATCCTTGACTGTGTTACAACGGAGGAGGCAACGGATATCCTGATAAATGAAGGGATTAAGGATGAGTGCTTTAACTACATCATGGAAAGGACAGCCTTTTATCTGGATAAAAGAGCAGGAGGCAGAATAGACATAGAGTGCATGGTCTACTCAAAAAGCCATGGTCTTCTGGGCAAAACCCGGAGAGCGGAGGAATTCTTAAGGGAAGCCTCCACGATCTTTCCCCGGGATAAGTAACCTTAATGCCATCCCCGGCGAAGCCGTGGGATATTTGCCCGCAGGTCTCCGCTCCCACTGCGGTTGGTAATAAGCAAACGTCCACCGGACGTTTAATTCTATCAGCATGCTTAGTCGCTCGTGGTTCGGGACCGAACAGTAACGCTTATGACAAGAGGAAAAAGTTAAAGGAGAAACCGATGGTTTATTTTGTGGGAGCAGGTCCCGGAGCCGGGGACCTGATAACAGTCAGAGGAATGGAACTGATAAAGAAGGCAGAGGTCATCATTTATGCCGGAAGCCTCATAAACCCCGAGCTCCTTTCTTATGCCGAAAGGAATCCGGAATGCTTTGACAGCTCAAAAATGACCCTGGAGGAGGTTCTCGAAATCCTCATCAGAAAGGCAGGGGAGGGAAAGGAGATCGTTAGACTCCATTCGGGAGAACCCAGCATCTACGGGGCTGTCAGGGAACAGATGGATGCCCTGGAAAGAGCCGGCATAGACTACTGCTCCTGTCCGGGAGTCAGTGCCTGCTTTGGGGCGGCAGCCTCCTTAAATCTTGAATATACACTGCCGGGAGTTTCCCAGACCCTGATAATAACAAGGCTTGAGGGAAGAACAGGAGTCCCGGAAAACGAAAAGCTCTCCCTGCTTGCTTCCCACGGGGCTTCAATGGCTGTCTATCTGAGTGCGGGAATGACGGACAGACTGTCGGAGGAGCTGATAAAGGGAGGCTATGCAAAGGAAACACCCGCGGCCATAGTCTACAAGGCAACCTGGGACGAGGAGAAGAAGGTCGTCTGTACCGTGGGAACGCTTAAGGAGGCGGCTCAAAGGGAGGGCATAGACAGGACTGCCGTGGTTTTAGTGGGTCCTGCCATAAGCCACATAAGCTACGAAAGATCAAAGCTCTACGATCCCTCCTTTTCAACCGGTTTCAGACCGGCAGCTGACTGATGACCCTTAAAGCTGCAGGACGATTTTCTGCTAAATAAGCCCTGTTGAAGTAAAACCATCAAAAAAATACCTGTCCAAATCTCTGTTTTTTTTAGAGATTTGGATAAGTAATATTGACAACCAGTAATAGGTGCGATATTATTTTTAATATGAAAAGGAAAATTATTGGAAGAACAAAAGAAATTGCGAGACTTGATAAATGCATGCGCGAGGACGTCGCTCAACTTGTGTTGGTTTATGGACGAAGGAGAGTGGGAAAAACTTTTCTTATCAATCAATACTATGGGAATTCGTTCAGTTTCAAGTTGACCGGGGCATATAATAAGACAAAAGCAGACCAGCTGAATGCCTTTGTTTATGAACTAAACAGAAAAACGCACAAAAAAATGGGAGCACCTTCAAGCTGGGTGCAGGCATTTGAGATGTTGCGGGAATATATTGAAACCCGGGATCCCGAAAAAAAATGTGTGATATTTTTTGACGAGATGCCCTGGCTGGATACGCATAAATCAGGATTTCTTTCTGCTTTCGAATTTTTTTGGAATGACTTTGGATCAGCTGTTGATAACCTTGTGTTTATCGTATGTGGGTCTGCTACATCCTGGCTTGTCGATAATATAGAGCACAATAAAGGCGGTTTGTTTAATCGCCAGACATGTAAACTTTTTCTTGAGCCTTTTTCGCTTTCTGAAACAGAGGAGTATCTGACCAGCAAAGGGATTCACTGGTCAAGATATGATATTACCGAGTGCTATATGATCATGGGTGGGATACCATATTATTTAAGCCTGCTTGATAAAGAAATGTCATATCTTCAAAATATAGACTACCTGTTCTTTAGAAGGAAAGCGGAGTTATGGGACGAGTTTGATCATCTTTATAATACCTTGTTTTTAAAGGGTGAGAATTACATTTCAGTCGTTCATGAACTCAGCAGGAAAAAAGACGGATTGACCAGAGAGGAAATATCCGGGAAAACGGGACTTGCATTAAACGGAGCATTATCAAAGATCATTAAAAATCTTGTTGATTCCGGCTTCGTGAGAACGAACCATCTCTTTGGAAGAAAAAAGAAAGAAACCCTATATCAGCTTGCTGATTACTATTCAAGCTTCTATTTTCATTACATATGGAATAATAAGGGCATAGACGAACATTTCTGGAGCAACACACTTGACCTTCCTGCAAGAAAAACATGGGCCGGAAAAATGTTTGAGCAGGTTTGCAAGGATCATGTAAAGCAGATAAAACAGAAAATCGGAATATTGGGTATTCTTTCAGAGGAATCTGTATGGTATATAAAAGCGGATAAGAATCTTAATAAGCCGGGAGCACAGGTGGATATGGTCATAGATCGTCGGGACAGGGTTATTGACTTGTGTGAAATGAAATTTTCAATAGGAGAGTATTCAATTGATAAAGATTATGATGAGAAATTAAGAAAAAGGATCGAGACCTTCCGTAAAGAGACTAAAACTAAAAAAGCTGTGCAGATAGTCTTTGTGACAACTTATGGAGTGGAATCAAATCAATATAGCAGCATTGTTCAAAAGCAGGTTACAATGGAGGATTTATTCAAAAAAGTAGTCGAATAATAATTAACCGGCACATTCACTTGTCTAATTGCTCATACGCTGCGTTATCGTCGGTCGTCGATGCCCGCATCGCCAAGTACGGAGATAATATTTGAAAAGATCTGCATATTTGCCCACAGCTACCCGACTATATCAGCATGCTGATGTCGCACGTAGCTCGGGACTGAACAGTAATTTAATTTCAATTCAAAGGACCGAAGCATAGACGGCTGGGAAGCAGGGTATAATAAAAATGAAAAAACTTGCCATATGCTTTACCTTAAGGGGAGCAGGGGTCATAAGAAGGATAAATGAAGAATGCGGGAAAAGAGGGGTAAGACCTGTTGAGGCTTTTTTCCTGAGTGATGCCGGAGACTGCCCGGAAGGCTTTATAAGGGTAAGTGAGCCCTTAAGGGACTGGACAGAAAAAAACTTCCTTCCGGGAAACGCCCTGATCTTCGTGGGCGCCGTGGGCATTGCGGTAAGGGCCATAGCAGGGTCAGTCAGTGATAAGCTGACCGACTGCCCTGTGCTCGTCACAGATGACAGGGGCACCTTTGTGATCCCGATCCTTTCCGGACATGCCGGCGGTGCAAATAAGCTTTCTGCCGTCTTAAGCCGGATGCTGGGTGCGATACCGGTCATAACCACCTCAACAGACGTAAACGGAGCCTTTTCCGCAGACACCTTCGCGGTTGAAAACAACCTCCTGATCCGTAACAGGGAGGGAATAAAAAAGGTATCCCTGAAGGCTCTTGAGGGAAAAAAGATCACCCTTTCAATAAAGGACTATCCGCCAAAAGAAAGGGCTGACTGCATCATAGCCGACGAAACCGATGCAGAATATTCCCTCCTTCTTTCTCCGAAAAGATTCACAGTGGGACTGGGAATGAAAAGAAATAAGGATCCTGAGGCAGTGGAGGAGTTTTTCTTAAGAACCCTTGAAGAAACCGGGATCGGGACCGGTGATGTCTATGCCCTGTGCACCATTGACATTAAAGAGGACGAGCCCGGGATCATAAACTTAAGGGACAGGTACAGACTGCCTCTTTTAAGCTTTGAGGGCAGTCTCTTAAAAAAACTTGAGGGGGATTTTTCACATTCGGATTTTGTGGAAGAGACCCTTGGTGTCGACAATGTCTGTGAACGGGCAGCTATAGCCGGTGCTGGAGTCGGGGCTGAGCTTGTGCTGGAGAAAAAATGTTTTGAGGGGATGACGATAGCTGTTGCAAGACGGGGAAAGTACTGTTCTTAAAATCGAAGGGTTCTGAACAGTTAAAAAACGGGAGACGATCATGGGAAAGATATTCGTGGTGGGAATGGGTCCGGGGGATGAAAAAATGATGACCCTTATGGCCCGGCAGGCACTGGAACAAAGCGATGTTATCGTGGGATATAAAACCTACATTGGACTCATAAAACCTCTTTACCCCCATAAGGAATACTTTGAAAACGGCATGGGGGGTGAAGCAGAAAGGTGCAGGAAGGCTGCAGAGCTTGCCCGAAATGAAGGAAAAACCGTTTGTGTCATCTGCAGCGGAGATGCAGGCGTTTACGGAATGGCATCACCCATGCTTGAACTCCTTGGGGAAAATGAAGAGATCGAGGTTGAAGTCGTTGCCGGAGTCACGGCGGCCTTAAGCGGAGGGGCAGAGCTTGGAGCCCCTCTTTCAAATGACTTCTGTGTGATAAGCTTAAGCGACCTATTAACCCCGCATGAGGTAATTAAAAAGCGGCTTGAGTGCGCCGCAGAAGCCGACCTTTGCATGGTACTCTATAACCCTTCAAGCAGGGGGAGACAAGGGCATCTGAAAAAAGCCTGCAGCATACTTCTTGAAAAGCTTCCGGAGAACACTGTCTGTGGGTACGTGAGAAACATCGGAAGAGCAGGGACCGAAAAAAAGCTCTGCTCCTTAAGGGAGCTTTCCGGCGAAGAAACGGATATGTTCACAACGGTATTTATCGGAAATTCTTCAACAAGGATCATAAATGGTAAAATGGTGACCGTCAGAGGATATAAGCATTGAAAAGGATAGTGATCTTTTCGGGAACAAGTGAAGGCAGGAGGCTGTCTGAAATGCTTTCAAAGGACGGCATCAGCCATTGTGTCTGTGTGGCCACGGATTACGGAAGGGAGGTCATGGAAAAGACCTGCTTTGAAGACGTCCGGGTGGGACGCATGGACAGGGAGGATATGGTCCGCTTCTTTAAGGAAAATGACAGCCCGGGGGAAACTCTTGTCATCGATGCGACCCATCCCTATGCCAGGGAAGCCACGGAAAACATAAGGAGTGCTGCAGCTGCGTGCCGGGCAGAATACATCAGGGTCTTAAGAAAAAAAGAGGGTGGGATCCCGGAAAACGCAAGGACATATGAAAATGTCGAAAGCTGCGCCGCAGCCCTTAAGGAAGAAGAAGGAAATATCCTTCTGACCACAGGCAGCAGGGATCTGGCAGTCTTTTTTAAGAAGGGTCTTAAAAGCAGGAGCGACGGAGTTTATGTCAGAGTGCTGCCGGATGAAAACAGCCTTAAGATCTGCAGGGATCTGGGGATCGGAAGGGATCATGTGATCGCCATGCAGGGCCCCTTCAGCGAAGAGCTTAACGGGGCGATCATAAGGCAGTATGGGATAAAGCATCTTGTGACAAAGGACAGCGGAAAGGACGGAGGCTTTTTACAAAAGCTACATGCCTGCAAAAACACGGGAGCCTGTCTTCATGTTATAAAAAGACCGGAAGAGGAAGAGGGAGTCAGTGTCAGTGAGGCATATGGGATCATCACAGGAAAGCTTCCGGTGACCGCAAAGGAGGACCTTTTAATCTCCCTGATCGGCTTCGGGATGGGAAGTCCGGGAAATCTCACCCGGGATGCAAAGGAGGCCATAGAAAGCGCCGATGCGGTGTTCGGTTCAAAACGACTTCTCAAGGCCCTTGACCGGGACGGAAAATACGAGATGTTCAGGGCAGAGGACCTGATCCCCTTCCTTGAAGACCACAGGGAAATAAAAAAGGCGGCAGTGGTCTTTTCCGGAGATACGGGCTTCTTCAGCGGTGCCCATTTGATGCAAAGAGAGCTTAAAAAATGGAAGACCGGGATCGATATACGGATCTTCCCGGGAATATCCTCCTTTTCCTTTCTTTGTGCAAGGCTTGGCGAAACCTATGAGGATGCCTGTCTTTTCTCCCTCCACGGCAGGAATGCAGACAGTGACATAAACAGGCTGGCAGACCTTGTAAGGCATAATGCAAAGGTCTTCACCCTGCTTTCAGGTCCGGAGGATGTTTCGGCCATAGCGAAGAGACTTTCGGAGCTTAAGACTGATGTAAGGATGATCGTGGGGAGGGAGCTTGCATCCGAAAATGAAAGGATAGACGATCTCACATTAGAAGAGGCGGAGAAATACGAAGCAGGTGGGATCGCCGTGGCTTTGATATATAATAACAGGCCTGAAAAGAGGCCTGTCTTAAACATCATAAGGGATAAGGATATGATACGGGGTGAGGTTCCCATGACTAAGGAGTGCATCAGGCATGAGAGCCTCATACGCCTCGGACTTAAGGAGGGTGACCTCCTGTATGATATTGGCGGGGGCACTGGATCGGTCGGCCTTGAAGCGGCGGCTCTTTCACACAGCCTCAGGGTTTTTACCCTGGAAAGGGATAAAAAGGCCGCAGAACTCATAAGGGAAAACATAAAAAAGACGGGACTGGATAACATCAGTCTGGTGGAAGGAGAGGCGGCTGAAACTCTTAAGGACATGGAAAAGCCCGACTGCGTTTTTATCGGAGGAAGCGGGGGGAGGCTCAAGGAGATCCTCAGTCTTCTTCACTCAAAGGGAAAGGGCATAAGGTTTGTCATAAACGCCGTGACACTGGAAACCATAGAGGAGATAAAGGGGCTGACAGGGGAGCTTGGGGCGGAAAATGAGGAAGCTGTCATGATCTCGGTAAGCGATGTGAAAAAAGCTGGATCCCATCACCTCCTTAAGGCTCAGAACCCTGTGTGGATCTTTTCCTTCACCCTATGAACTGTTACTTTTTTTGTAAACCTGCCCGGATCATAGGGATCATTCATATCCTTCCGGGCTGCCAAAGTTTTTTGAGATGATCACAATAGGTAGGATAAATGGCTGAAAGGGAGATACAGGCAAAAAGGATAATGCTATCGGCACCCAAAAGCGGCAGCGGCAAGACAACTCTCACCTGTGCCCTGCTTGAGGTGCTTAAAAGGAGGGGACTTTCCCCTCTTTCTTTTAAATGCGGTCCGGACTACATCGATCCCCTTTTTCACAGACAGGTTCTGGGGATAGAAAGCTATAATCTGGATACCTTCTTTTCCGGCAGGCAGGGGGTCTGTGAGGCACTGGCCGACTGCGGGGAAAAATATGTTGTGGCGGAAGGCGTGATGGGGCTTTATGACGGCATGGATGCCTCAGGTCTTATGGGTTCCTGCTATGAGATCGCCGGGGCGGCAGGTATCCCGACAGTGCTGGTGGTGGATGCTTCAAAGGTCGGAAGGACGGTGATCTCGCTGATAAAGGGGGTGCTTATGGATGATGAAGAGCACCTGATAAAGGGGATCATCTTAAATAAGATAAGTGAAGGCTTCTATGAAAGTCTTAAGCCCGTGCTTGAAGAAGAACTTCTGAAAACGGGAAGGGCTGTCAGCCTTCTCGGGTATTTTCCAAAAAGAGAGGAGCTTTTTATTAACAGCCGGCATCTGGGGCTTTATCTTCCGGAGGAGATTGACGATATAAGAAAAAGGATCGGTCTTGCATCGGACATCATGGAAAAGACAGTGGACATGGAGGGGCTTCTCGATATCATGAAGGAAGCACCAAAAAAGAGCTTTAAGGAAGAGGAATCCGGAAATCCCCAAAAGGCAGACGGGAGGGGGCTTAAGCTGGCAGTTGCCCTTGACAGTGCCTTCTGCTTTTACTACCGGGAGAACCTTGATCTTTTCAGGAAAAGAGGAGTTGAGATCGAATTCTTTTCACCCCTGAAGGATCCCTGTGTCCCAAAGGATGCTGACGGTCTTCTTCTTGGGGGAGGGTATCCGGAAAACCATCTAAGAGAACTGGCTTCAAACAAAACGATGCTTTGTTCCGTAAAAGATGCTATAATAAGCGGGATTCCTTCTCTTGCGGAGTGTGGCGGCTTTATGTACCTTCATAAAACCATAAGGGATACAGAGCAGAATGCCTTTGAAATGACCGGGGTTCTTGACGGAGAGTGTTACTATACGGGACATCTGGTCAGGTTCGGCTATCTTGAACTTTCCGGGAAAAACGAAGAGGCAGGGGAGACCGGAAATATGGCAGACCTTTCGGGCATGAAGGGGCATGAATTTCACTACTATGAAAGCACTGTCAGTCAGGATGCCTATGAAGCCACAAAGCCCTTCAAAGACAGGCGCTGGAACTGTCTTGTTTTACGGAACAAGGGGATCTGGGGCTTTCCGCATTTTTACTACGGATCGAAACCGGGTTTCGTTGACAGCTTCATAAACGCTATGAGACCCGGTCATAATAGCCGTAACCAGTCCGATACAGGAAAACTGCCTTCGTAGGAGGTGTACGAACCCTTAAAATCTTCATATCTGCCCGCAGCAACCAGGCTCTGTCAGCACGGTGATGCCGCTCGTTGCCGGGGATTTAACAGTAACAGACGGACAGCTCAGATGTCATCCCGGACGGATGTCAGGGATCTTAATCAAACAGGAGAATGCTTAAATGAAATATCTGAAAAACATCAAGAAAAGAGGGATATCCCTTCGTGCACTGAACATGGTCATGCTGGTCATCGCGATCCTCATTTCTGCAGTACTCTTTGTGGCCATGAGCAGGACCACAAAAATGTATGATGAAACCCATGAAATAACCCAGAACCTTTTATCCTGGAGATCAAATTCCTATAACCTTCAGGTCGCTTCGGACTATCTGACTGAGCAGATGAGAAGCTTTGTCATCACCGGAAACAGGGAGTATCTTGATAACTATTTTAAGGAGGCTCAGGAGACAAGGAGGCGTGAATGGGCGCTGGAGGATCTGAGGAACCTTCACGGTGAGACTCTGGCATACAGGGATCTGAATGCCGCCATGCAGGAATCGGTCAGCCTCATGAACACAGAATACCATGCAGCCAGACTTGCGGTAGAGGCCTATGGCCTCAATGTAGCGGACTTTCCGGAGGAGGTTGCAACCTATAAGCTGAAAGCAGATGAGCTTTCAATGGAACCTTCAAAACAGAAGGAGGCAGCGGAACTGCTTCTGTTTGATGATGCATACAGCAGGGAAAAGGCACAGATAACCGAGCATATCACAAACTGTCTCAGTGATCTTTCAAATGAGATGAATGCTGAGCAGGCGGAGATCTCCGACAGGCTTAAAAAACAGGTGGTGGCAGAGCATGCCCTGACTGTTATCCTTATCGTCATAATGCTCTGCATCGTCCTTCTGACCACAAGGCTTGTGGTGAATCCCCTGATGAAGTGTGTTGACCTGATCCGGGATGAGATGGATATCCCCGTTAAGGGAGTATATGAGATCCGCTTCCTTGCAAAGACCTATAACCTGATCCACAGGACAAATCTTCAGAGCAGGGAGCAGCTGACCTATGAAGCCATGCACGACAAGCTCACGGGTCTTTATAACCGCAGGGGCTATGACTACATCATGAAGAATGTGGATCTTTATACTTCGGCTCTTCTCCTGTTCGATGTGGACAAATTCAAGCATATCAATGACAGTCTGGGGCATGACTGCGGAGACAAGGCTCTTGTGAGGGTTACAGATCTGATCATAAAGAGCTTCCGGTCACAGGACTACATATGCAGACTGGGAGGAGATGAGATAGCCGTTGTGATGGTTCACACCGATGAGACCCTGACCAAGCTGCTGAAGAAGAAGATAAAAAAGATAAACGACAGCCTTAAGGAAGAAAAGGACGGGCTCCCTTCCTTCAGCGTCTCCGCCGGCATGGCCTTCGGGGAGGATGGCATAGATGGGGAGATCCTGTTTAAGAGGGCGGATGAAGCGCTTTATGAAGCCAAGAACGCCGGCCGAAGCAATGTGAGGATCTTCGGGGAAAATGTCTGATATCGCTTTTCTGGGTGAGGATGATTTTTCAGCCTCAATGAACGGTGAAAACAGAAGATGGCGTAATGACCATGTCAGTCAGGGGAGCCTGAGGGTTTCTGAAGGGATAAGCCTTAATTATTATAAGGCTGTGCCGGAAAATCCAAAGGGTGCCATTGTCATTGTTCACGGTTTCTGTGAATTCTTCGGTAAATATCATGAATATGCCTTTTATCTCTATCAGGCGGGCTTTCAGATCTATTTTCCAGAACAGCGGGGTTTCGGCTATTCCGGGGGAAGGCTTAAGGAATGGGATCTGGTTTATATCGATGACTACGATACCTATGTAAGTGACCTTAAGACCTTCATGGATGAGGTGGTTGTGCCCGAAACGGAGGGTCTTGAAAGGATTTTACTGGCACACTCCATGGGTGGGGCGGTTTCGACCCTGTTCATCGAAAAGTATCCGGCATATTTTGACCGGGTCATCTTAAATTCTCCCATGCTGAAACTGAAAAGCGAGCCTCCTTTTCTCTTAAGGAAGCTTTTTGCGATCTGGGTGGGACTTACCGGAAAAGCAAAAGAGCCGGCACCCGGGCAGGAAAGGTTTTCTTCAAAACCGGATTTTGAGAACTCCTGCTGTCTTTCCCCCGCAAGATATGATTATGTGTTTGAGATGCGTCTTAAGGATGAGCATTACAGGACGAGCACACCAACCATTGGCTGGGCACTTGCAAGCTTTAAGACACATAAGAGGATTATGGATGGAGCCTCAGCCATAAAGATGCCCGTAACGGTCTTCACCGCAGGAAACGACACCCTGATAGCTGATGAAGGCTACAGGCTCTTTAAGGAAAGGGTTAAGCATGCGGTCTTCATTAATTTTGAAGGTTCAAAGCATGAGCTCTTCAATGCTGCAGATGAAGACAGGATAAGATATTTCAAAGAGGTATTGAGGGTGTTACTGTTCAGTGGTCAACCAGACCACTGAACAGTAACGGGTTCGGCACATGAGAATTGCCTTCGGCAATGGTGCCGAACCTGCTAAATTTACATATTTGCCCGTAGCCACTCGACTCCATCAGCATGCTGATGTCGCTTGTGGCTCGGGACTGAACAGTAACTTGAGGGTCCTTAAGGAAGGCTGACGGATCCGTACACCCTTCACATCCCCAGAAGGGTTCCGAGACAGTGGACTGCCAGGGCACAGACCCAGGCCAGAGCGCACTGCCAGAGGATGACACAAAGAGCCCATTTGCTGCCCATCTCGCTTTTTATCGATGCAATGGCCGCAACACAGGGGGTATATAAAAGAGAAAATACAAGCAGGCAGCAGGCTGTTAAGACCGACATGGAAGAAGCCACCCCCTCAGGACCGAAGAGAACCTCAAGCACCGAGACAACACTTTCTTTTGCCATAAAGCCGGAGATGAGAGAGGTGCAGATCCTCCAGTCCCCCAGACCCACAGGTCTGAAAAGGGGAACGAGGAGTCCGGATATGGCTGCCAGAATGCTGTCCTTCTGATCGCTGACAAGATCCAGGTGCAGGTCAAAGCTCTGCAGCACCCATACTATGACCGTTGCAAGAAAGATCACCGTAAATGCTCTTGTCAGAAAATCCTTTGCCTTTTCCCAAAGCAGCTGAATCACGTTTTTTGCCCGCGGAAGCCTGTAGTTTGGAAGCTCCATGACAAAGGGGACAGCCTCGCCCTTAAAGCGGACCCGCTTAAAGAACAGGGCAGCAAGGATCCCAAGACCTATCCCCAGGAAATAGAGGATCGTGATCACGATCCACCCGTAACGGGGAAAGAAGGCAGCCACGAAAAAGGTGTAGATGGGAACCTTTGCCGTGCAGCTCATGAAGGGAGTCAGAAGAATGGTCATTCTCCTGTCCCTGTCGCTGGGCAGGGTTCTCGTTGACATCACTGCGGGAACCGTGCAGCCAAAGCCAATGAGAAGGGGAACGATGCTCCGTCCCGAAAGACCGATACGCCTTAAGGGTCTGTCCATGAAGAAGGCCACACGCGCTATGTATCCGCTGTCCTCCAAAAGGGACAGGAAAAAGAACATGGTCACGATGATGGGAAGGAAGCTTAAGACACCTCCCACTCCCTCAAAGATACCTCCAATGATCAGTTCATGAACCGTGGGATTTACCCGGGCAAGGGTCAAAGCCCTGTCAGTGACTTCGGTCAGACCCTCGATCCCTGTTTCAAGGAGTCCCTGAAAAAAGGCACCGATAACATTGAAGGTCAGGAAAAAGACCAGACCCATAACTCCTATGAAGAGGGGGATTGCAGTATATTTTCCCGTAAGAAAGCTGTCCAGCTTCCGGCTCCTGATGTGCTCCCTGCTTTCTACAGGCTTTATGATGCACCTTTCACAGACCTTTTTTATGAAGGCAAATCTCATGTCAGCCATGGCCGCACTTCTGTCAAGGCCTCTTTCTTTTTCCATCTGCTTTGTGATGTGCTCTAAGGTCTCGATCTCGTTCTGGTCAAGATCAAGCCTTTCTATGATCTGGCTGTCATTTTCGATGGCCTTTGATGCTGCAAATCTGACAGGTATGCCGGAACGCTTTGCATGATCATCGATCAGATGGATGACGGCATGGATGCAGCGGTGAACGGCTCCCCCGTTGTCGTTTTCATCACAGAAATCTTCGACCTCCGGCTTTTCCTGATAGTACGCGATGTGAACGGCATGGCGGACAAGCTCGTCGATACCCTCGTTTTTTGCCGCGGAGATGGGAACCACCGGGACACCCAGCATCTTTTCCATCCTGTTTATATCCACGGATCCTCCGTTGCCCCTAAGCTCGTCCATCATGTTGAGCGCCACCACCATGGGAATGTTCATCTCCAGAAGCTGCATGGTCAGATAAAGGTTTCTTTCGATATTGGTGGCATCCACGATATTTACCAGAGCCCTGGGCTTTTCGTTTAAGACAAAATCCCTGCTCACCAGTTCCTCGCTGGAATAGGGGGACATGGAATATATGCCGGGAAGGTCTGTGATCAGGGTATCCTCCCGTCCTCTGATGATACCGTCCTTTCTGTCCACGGTAACTCCGGGAAAGTTGCCCACATGCTGTCTGGAGCCTGTGAGCTGGTTGAAGAGGGTTGTTTTTCCGCTGTTCTGGTTGCCAACCAGGGCAAAGGTCAGCTTTTCGCCCCTGGGAACGGGATTTCCGCTTCCCTTGACATGGTATCTGCCTTCCTCACCGAGTCCGGGATGGGCGATATCCTGCTTTCTGACCTTGTCCGCAGTCTTTTTTTCGGAGGGCTTTTCAAGGGGAATGGCCTGTATCTTTTCCGCATCGGAAAGCCTTAAGGTCAGCTCGTAGCCGTGGATCTGAAGTTCCATGGGGTCACCTAAGGGTGCCAGTTTGATGAGGGTGACTTCGGCACCGGGAATGACTCCCATATCCAGGAAGTGCTGCCTTAAGGCACCTTCACCCCCAACTTCCGTGATCCTTGCCGCCTGTCCCACACTTAAATCTCTTATCGTCATACAAGTATCTCCTGTGTATCTGTTCAGAACAGATTGTCCCTTGTTATGTTCTTAAGCCATTTTTTGCTTCTGTAATGCCCGATCACCCAGGGCCATTTAACAAATTCGTCGGTGCAGAGAAGGAAATAGACCCACATGGGCGGCAGCTTTAAGATCGCAGCCGCAAAGAAGCCCAGGGGAACCGCATAGCACCACATGTCGATGGTATCACAGATAAAGCCCCACCGGCTGTCGCCTCCTGCCCGGAATACCCCGGCTATCAGGGTGGTGTTAACGGCCGAGCCCATGACATAGTAGGTATTTATGAGCATCATGATCTTAAGATAGTGCTTACCGGTCTCAGTGAGGTTTGCAAAGGTTAAGAACAGGGGGATCAGCAAAAGAATGATGAGACCTCCGATGGCGCCGAAAAGGACAGTCAGCTTAACAAGGGTTTTTGCTGCCTTATCCCCATCCTCCAGCCGGTTTTCCCCGATGATCTGACCCAACAGGATCCCCCCGGCACTTGCCACGCTGAAGCAGAGGATGGATCCGAAGTTCCTTGCAAGGGAGGTAAAGGAATTTGCAGCCACAACGTCGCTACCCAGAAACTGTCCGATGATCACGGAATACATGGAAAAGGCCAGTCCCCAGGACACGTCGTTCATCATGGCAGGAAGAGCCATTTTTATGAAATCCTTTAAGAGAACCCTGTTCTTTATGAACATATAGGAAAGCTTCAGCTTAACATTGGGACTTCTTACCGAAATGATGATGCACAGGATCAGCTCCACGACTCTTGAAAGTGATGTTGCAAGAGCAACCCCGGCAGCACCGAGCTTTGGAGCCCCGAAAAGGCCGAAGATGAAAACGGCGTTAAGGAGGATGTTAAGGGAAAAGGCTATGGTGTTAAGGACGGTGGAGATGGCAACGCGGCCTATGCTCCTTAGGGCGGACAGATAGATCTCGATGACTCCCCAGCAAAGATAGGCCACGCTTATATTCCTTAAATATGATGCTCCTATGGTGATCAGCTCCGCATCGGGAGTGAAGACCCGCATCATCTGCCTGGGGAAGAAGAGGGCGGCTGATGCAAAGATCAGGGCCACGGTCATGGAAAAGCGGAGAGCGATCCCTTCGATAACATCGATGGCTCTCATCTCGCCCTTGCCGTAATACTGGGAGCAGAGCATGATGAGTCCGGTTCCCAGCCCATAGAAGAACATAAAAAGCACATTGGCATACTGGGCGGCCAGTGAAACTGCGCTGATATGACTCTGCCCGACATAATTCAGCATCACCACATCAGCCGAGTTGACTGCTACGCTGAGGAGGTTCTGAAGAACGATGGGGATGGTCAGCTTTATGATCTGATTCCTGTAGTTCCGTGTCTTTTCCATGCCTTCTATTATGCCTTTCAATGCAGGATCGGTCAAATGGGGGATCTGCCGGCATGGGCAGAATTTTGAACCGGAAATATTGACTGATATCCGGGAAATGTAGTAAATTAGTGACAAATCCACATTTTTTTCAATAAAGGGGGTAAACAATGAAAGGGAAAAAACAATTGTTCAGATCCTCCTTCACCGTACTTCTTTTAGCCATCCTTACCTTTAGTTTCACCGGCAGTGCTTTTGCCGAAAACAGGGGTCCGGAGGGTGAACTTGAGTACTGGAGCGAGGATTCGGAGGTTGCAGCATCCATCATGGAGTTTGTTGCAGCTGCGGTCGACGAGGATTCCGAAGGGTACATCCCTGAGGAAGACAGGATAGCCGTTTTCGACCTGGATGGGACAATAATCGGAGAGCTCTATCCGTCATATTTCGAATATATGATGTTCATTCACAGAGCGCTCTACGACGAGGATTTCACGCCATCCGACGGAATGAAGGAATTTGCACAGGCTCTCGAGGAGGGGATAAAGACCGGGGATATGCCGGAAAACCACGAGAGACTTCATGCAAGATATGCCGGGGAAGCATATGCGGGAATGACCATGGATGAAATGAAAGCCTACACAAAGGCATTCATGAAGTCAAAGGCGGACGGATTTGAGAACCTCACAAGGGGTGAAGCCTTCTATAAGCCCATGGTTTCCCTGGTAAATTACCTTAATGATAATGACTTTACCGTCTTCGTGGTCAGCGGCTCAGACCGGGTTCTGATCAGGGGCATGATAGAAAACGTGCTTCCGGTGCCCTCCGACAGGATCATCGGCATGAGCTACAATATCGAGGCAAAAAAGCAGGACGGAGAGGACGGTCTTGAATATGTTTATGCCCCGGATGATGAAGTGATCAGGGGCCGCGATCTGATAATCAAGACCATAAAAATGAACAAGGTCAGTGTCATCGCCCAGGAGATCGGCAAGGTGCCTGTGCTATCCTTCGGAAACAGCTCCGGAGATGTTTCCATGGCACAGTACACCATCAATAATAAGAAATATGCCGGACAGGCATATATGCTCTGCTGCGACGATCTTGAGAGAGAGCACGGCAACATGAAAAAAGCCGACGCCATGAAGGAAACCTGTCAGGAGAAGGGCTTTATCCCCGTTTCCATGAGGGACGATTTTGCAACCATCTACGGGGATGATGTCACTGTCACCGATTATGAATATGACGAGGCTTCCGCACTTGAGGACATTGAGTCTGACGAGGCTGAAGAGCCTGAGGAAGACCCGGAGGAAACCGCAAAAGAAGACACCTTTGTGGAAAAGGAGGTTCCGGTCTTTAAGAAGGAGCTTACCGACGATAAGATAAGCCTGCGTTTTTATGATAAGACGCCCAACATTCCCTACATAGGCATTAAGGAATTCTACGACTATGTTATGAAGGACTCACTTGATGACCGAAAGGAGACCATGACTGTCACAAAAGAGGAGGACGGAACCTACACCCTTGAAAGCGGGCACGGAAAGGCCGGGGTTGATGTGGACAGGGATATAGTTTCTTCCGAGGATATGATGGATTTCAGAAACATCATGTGCCTTACCCAGAAGGGTATTGACAGCTGCTACTGCGACGGACTTCCCTATGTGCGTGTCAGTGAAGTGAAGACTGATGGAAGGGATATGGAGAGGCTGAATCTTGGACTCTATGACATAGACATCTACGGCGATGATGAGGATGTGTATTTCCCAGTACCCACCCTTTCCGCCATTTTCTCCGATCTTGTGTATCACTTCGTGGCCTATAACGGAGAAAACTTCTATTTCAACACAGATTCCAGTTATGTGGACTTCACCGGGGTTGACCCTGATTATGCAAAACCCATACTGGAAGGCCTGGGCAGGGATCTTAAAAGACCTGAGGATCTGATCGAGTACGGTTTCAATGAAATCTGCTTTGTAGTAGACAACTACTATGGTCTTCCCGGAAGAGCCATACTCAACGATGAGATCAAAAAGAAGGGGCTTGAACGTGCCCTTAAGGATTACGGTGAGGCCGGAGAAAAGACCATCGAACTCTTAAAATCCGAAAACTTTGCGGAATACCTTTTCGGATTCAGAATGCTGCAGTATTTTGTCAACGATGGCGGACATACAAGGACAGACGACATGGAATTCGGCGATGCGGACATGGAAGAGATAAAGGAAGAGACGGATAAGCTGGCCGAAGAGTATGAGTCGCTTTTTGCGGGAGTAAAAAAGGAGTCCGAAGAAAGAAATACCGGATATGACGGGTATTTTGCCAAAAAAAAGATGCGTGACGATGCCTACAAGGGTGAGACCTACATAAAGGAGGGGGATACCGTTGTTTTTGTCCTGGATTCCTTTATGGGCTTTGATATGCAGGAACTGAAGGACTATTATGAAAGCGATGATGAGAACCTGAAGGCCGACAGCGAGACCCTAAAGAACGACGATATGGTTTATTTTTCGGAGTGTATCGCAGATGCCGAGGATGATCCCGAGATAAAGAACTTTGTAGTGGACTGCTCAAACAATATCGGGGGATCTCTTGATGAGGTTGCAATGCTCTACTGTCTTGTAACAGGGAAAAGGGAGCTGTCAGTCACAATGGAAAATGCCCTTTCCGGTGTGAAGACTACCCAGACCTATGAAGCAGACACAAATTTTGACAGGGTATTTGACGAAAAGGATGAAAACGAGCGCAGACTGAATTATGCAGTCCTTACCAGCGGGAATTCCTTCTCCTGCGGCAATATCTTCCCTTCGGTCATGAAGGATGACGGGTATATGATTCTGGGCGAGCGAAGCGGAGGCGGTGCATGTGCGATAGAGATCGTGACTTCCGGAGAGGGAATACCCTTCCGCATGTCTACCTACAGCGCCCGGATCCTTGATGATGAAAACGAGGTGATCGATGCCGGGATTCCTGTCGACAGTGATCTTGTGATCAAAAGAAGCGACGGAAAGGATAAGGTCATCACCGTTTTATATGACTATGAGGATGAGGAGGGTAAAAAGCAGACTGCTGAACTCAGGAGCCCGGACTACTCGGAGTTCTATGATATCTCCAGACTTTCCGATGAGGTCAATGAATTCTACGAATAAATGAGTTACTGTTCAGTGGTCTGGTTGACCACTGAAGAGTAACATAAATGAAACTGCTCATGACCCTTCGGTTTCCGGACAGTTACGATAAACCTGAAAAAAAGCATAAGAGGCTCCCACCCTGCACCGGGTCGGGAGCTTCTTTTCAATTTAAGAAATCTTTATCTGAGGGTGGATATGGAGTATCATTGATTTTGAGCGCGTACAAAAAAATGACATTCAGCGTCGTGATTCGTAAAATTAAGCAGATGGATCCAAAGGGGATCTGAGTTTGATCGTGTTAAGGAGGTTTCGATCATGGGTGAAGATCTGACATTTGAAAACTATTTGCCGAAGCTTGGAGATGCGAGGGTATTTGATCCGAAGTGGCAGAAAAAATACGGGTACAGGGAGTGGACCTATACCCATGTTCCGGATCTTACCGCTACATATGATGAAAAGAAAGCAAGACGGGACTTTGATAAAAAAGCCCAGGAAAAGAGGGCAAAATATGCCGACGGACTTCACGGTTATGACTACTACAGCTCGGCAGGAAGTGATGTGACCGAGTTTCAGGCTCTGAAGAAACGGTTTGAACAGTCCATACCTCTTGACAGATGGGTGATCGCCGATTCCGTGACTGTGAAAACGGCTGACCAGGACAGACAGGAAACCTTTGCCAGGCTTGAAAAACTCCAGCCTCCCGCATTTAAGAATTATGATGTGACGGCTCACGAAAAGAAGGCTCTGGGCACAAGCTCTAAAAAGACAATGGATAAGCAGCTCAGGGACTATAAGGAGATGAGAGCCAACTGGGAAAAGTCGGATAAGGGACAGGCCTGGAAAAAGGAGGTTCAGCGTCTCAGTGACATGGAGTCCGGAAAGCTTGCTCCCGACCCCATCGATCAGATGACCATTTCAGCTCCTCAGTTTGTGGAAAGAAATGCCGGCACAATAAGTGGGGTTTCCATGGATACTTCAAAGGCAGGAAAGGTGAACATGGATCTTGATCTCGACTCTTACGTTGAAAACGAAGATGTGATGATAAGAGGCTTTCAGTCCCGGCCTGAAATGGATGCAGCGGCAGTTTTGGAACTCAATACCAGGTATAACGGAGCTGACTTCCTCCGGGATGGCATGGGTCAGACAGCATATTCAAAGGATCTGAGTAATTCTGACGGATCAGTAAAGCTTGAGGGAACGATAGGCTCCCGGCTCATGCTGAATCTTTCAAGGAGCCTGGGACAGGGCATGGACAAGACAGCCATCAGAGAGCTTTTTGACAAGCTCATGGCTCCACACAGGGCAGACCTTGACAGGAATGATGCGGATGCCGTAAAAAAGGCGGATAAGGCCTTTATGGATGGGGTAAGGGAGTTAAAGACCATCATCTTTGCACACTTAAAGAGGCTTGAGGCTACCTACGGAAGCCTTCCCACCAGGATGAAGGCCGATGATTTTCTGAGGATGGCTCCAAAGGAGGTTTATGACCACTTCTCATTTTTACAGGATGCTGCCATATTGATGAAGGATGCCGCAGGTCTTTTTGACTATGCCGGCAATGCGGAGGATGCGAAGTTTAAGACCCTCTATGAATACTATGAGCATTCATGGCAGTCCATCAGGCTCTTCCTGCAGTCTGAGTATTTTCATAAGCAAGCCGCAGGTCCCAGCCAGAATTATCAGGCACTCAGTACCGTCAGGGCTGCACTGCTTGAAAAGCAGCAGGCACTGAGAACTTCGGCACAGATAGGCGGACCGGATCTTGAAGGAAAAGAAGGGGCGGACTACGACGAAACCGTAAGAAGGAGAAAAGAGGGAGCAGATAAGGCATCCATGTTTTTGTACTAAGAGGTTATGCAATCGTTCAGATTCTTCCGGTTGCCGGATGGTTTTGAAATCATCCGGCAACATTTATCGGATTTAAGCTATGGATGATACAGGGGAGAAACTATGCAGGAAATAATAATGACGACAGCGGACAGGGCAAAAAACTTCAGGGATTTTTTTCTTCCAAAGGCTCTGGAGGATCCGCATTTTAATGAAAGCCTTATCTTTATGGGATATGACGTGGAATCCTCAAAAATTATGTCGGCTGCTGCCGTGTATCCCTCCCTTGCGGGAGCAAGACTCTTAAGCATCAGCGTTTCCGGGGAAAGACAGAAAAGAGGAGCCGGCAGGGAACTTGTGTCTGAAATAAAAAAGGCTCTTAAGCCTGTGTATAAGGACTTCATAGGTTCATATCCGAGGCTTTATGTCGAGGAGTGCTTTAAGGAGGAAGCCTGGGAGGAGCTGGGGAATTTTCTGGAAAGCTCCGGCTTTTCAATGAAGGAAGATGATCCTGTTGAAGGGGTTTCGCTTTCGGACATAGTTAATTCCAGTTTTCTTAAGAAGGCTGCCGTAAAGGCAGAGGATAAGGAGATCCTTCCCCTTGCAGAGCTTAAAAAGGAGTCCTTTCTGTCCTTTGAAACAAGGATCATAAACGAAGGCCTGTATCCCGGTCTTGAACTGAATGATCTGGATCCCCGTCTCAGCATGTTCTACCTTGAGGGAATGCACGTCAGGGGCTGCGTTTTGATGAGTGAAATGAGCGACAGCGAGCTGATGAACGAGTGGGTGTTTTTGGATGAGAGCGTTAAGAACCGCTATGTGCTCCTGAGCATCTTTGCAAAATGCATAGAGGCCGGCATAGATATGCTTTCACCGGATGTTACTGTCTGGTTCATCCCAACGGATAAAAGCGGAGAACAGTTTTTAAGAAAGGTCGTACCCGAAACCGTGACCGGCTGCCGGGTGCGAAGATATGAGATGATGCTATGATGGGAATCCGGGTGGATCTTTTGTGAGCGTGCGAACATGGTTCCGGAGACTGAAGAACAGCTTAAATCAAAAAGGGAACGGTTCCTGTTTCATTGGAATCGTCCCCGTTACTGTCCGGAAACCGACGGGTTCTGAAACAGTTACCCGTCCCCTTAAGTTAAGCTGCCGGCAAAACCGTTAAGACAGACCGGTCTTACGGTGAAACTGCGGCTGCCAGGGCAGCCCGTCCCGTTGTTGCTGCCTGTGCGGAAATGGCTGCCTTTGTTGAAAGCTCAGTGCCCATCTGCTGCATGGCAGTCTGTACAACTACTGCGTTTAAGAGATCCTCCTGCTTCTGGGCGTTTGCTGCTGAGGCTGCAGCCTTTAAGGAAAGGGATGCAACAGCCTTCCTTGCTGCGTCAACTATGGCTGCCTGTTCCGGTGTGTGTCCTGCCGGGGTGGCGGCGATCTTAAGCTGGAAATCCAGAGCCTGCTGTCCGCTCTGCAGGGCTGCAAGATCGGCCATAGCCTGATTTTTAGCGAGCTGGGCAATGGCTGCCTGATTTTTTTCCTGCTGCATTGTGGCTGCCGTAACGGCGGCATTCTGGGCAGCTGCCTGTACCAGGGTCAGCTTCATTGCCTCATTTTGTGCAATAAGGTTGTTTTCTGCAGGTCCGGCAAAAACCTGAACGCAGAATGCAATGCTAAGTAATATCGTGGTCATTATTCCTGTTGCTTTTTTCATTTTATACCTCCCTCATAAGATACTGTTTACACTTCGGAAATTCTTTGAAAAGCAAGTGTTATCATAGAAAAAATTATAGCAAAACCGCCGGGCTGCCACAACTACAACTTATAGCGTGCAGACCCTGATATAACTACAAGGCAAAGGAAGAGGGGGACAAAAAGAACTCTTGTGAATGACATAGGACCGCCCTTGTGTTAAAATGATAAGGATTAAACGAAACGCAGGGTTATTGTTTTTTGAGATTAAGGTTTATGGATATAAGTATTTTGCTTTTGCTTCAGCAGTTCAGAGAGGGATCCGCGTGACATCAACCACTTTGCTTGCAAACTGGGAAAAGGGTTTTAACAGAGCGGTATTCAACAGGGACAAAAAACCGGCCTGAATTATGGAGCATGTTCTGTAATGGATATAGTTGAGATTTCTGAGGAAAATCTGGAGGATTTCCACCCTCTTCTGGGTGAGGATCTTACGGAGGATTTAAAAAGGATATTTTATAACGGCATCGGAGCCGTGGATGAGAAGGGTCAGGCGGCAGGTGTCTTCGTGTATGAGCTTTATAATTCCGAAAGTGAGGAGGACACAAAAAGCAGGATCTGTTTGGTAAAGGCCGGGGATAGTGAAACTGCAGACAACCTGAAGGACTACTATTCCAATACCTCCGTGAAAGCAGATGAGATTGTCGAAAGCTTTTTCAAACTGGCTGAGGAGGCCGGGGCAAAGTCTTTGAAGGAGGCCGGCTTTTCCCTGGAAAAAAAGGAAGACGACACCCTGGAGATTACCATCGGGGAGCTGGCTGAAACCACCATCGGAAAGCCCAAAAGGATTCCGGAGCATGTGACTAACATCGAAGTCCTCTCCGTTTTACAGTTCAGGGATGCGGTTAAAAAGGTTCTCTTTAAGGGACACAACGGGATCATTGAGGATATTCCCTATCTTCCGAAAACCTGGTTCGACAACGACATTTCTGCCTGTGTGAGTTCCGGAGGTTCCGTCTCCGGACTCTTCCTGATACGCAGAACCCCCTCCGGGGTATTGGTACCGGTTCTGTTTTTTTCCTGCGGTGCGGAAAGTAATAAGAATCTGCTGCACATGCTGAGGTATTCCCTGAAACAGGCAATGCAGCTTTATCCTCCGGAAACCGTAGTAAGAATACACAGAAGAAGTACCTCGATAAAAGCTCTTACGGATAATATTCTTCCGGGAAGGGCAGGAAAGGAAATCTTTTTTGGAGTGAGAAAGGAGAAATAATGGATGGTTTTGTAGTACTGGAAAAGAAGGACTTTCTGGAACAACAGCAGCAACAGCAGCAACAGCAGACTTCTGAAGCCATGAAAAAGGCTGAAATGCCTGTACCTGAAGAGATGCAAAAGGATCAGAAGGTCAGCGAGCTAAACAGTCTGTTGAAGGAGTTCAGCAGCGAGTTTCAGAACGAATGGGCTAAGCCCATTGAAGTGGAGGGTAAAACCTCCAAAAGGAACAGAAGGATCCGAAACGCCTTCAGGAGGCTGGTCGATGAAAAGGAAGAAAAAGCTCCCTATTTCAGCCTGAATTCCTTTGCCTATGAATCTGAGGTTGAAAAGGAGGAGGATTACGATGAAAAGAGGAGTAATACAGCCGTTGACCTGATGGATATCCTGACGGAATGGTTTGAGATGACAAAGGATAAAAACGCAAAGCTTAATCCGGATCAGGCTTTGCATAAGCTTCTGGATCTGTCTATGTCAGCTCAGAACTATCTGATCACTCATACCAGCAAGTACTTTATTTCCACCCTGGGAAAGGGAAGGGTCAAGGTGGCAGAAAAGGTCAGTGACATGGTCTCTTCCTATTTGAACAAGATGGTGGAGAAGCTGATACCCGGGGATCTTCCCAATGAGATCGCAAAAGACAACAGCGTGGATTTTGAGGTGGGCGAGAATATAGATACCATCGAGGATGATCTGGTACGGGCTGCGGCGGCATATAAGAATTATACCCTTCAGATGGCAAAGTCCTGCCCGGGTCATTTGCCCGGGGAGATGCTGAAGAGAAAGCTGGCCAGTCTTCGCCTTAATGAACGCAAGATGAGGCTTTACCGCAGGGAAGTTTCCGCTGAAAAGAGGAAGCCTGCGATAAATGACCTTCTCCGTGAATTTGATGAGTGTCTTGCCTTTGAAAAGCTTAAGGGTCTTAACGCTGAAAAGAGCAGGGAGCAGGAGGCCGATATTGATGAGATGATCGAAAACCATCTTGAAAAAGAAGGTGAGCTTGCGGAACTCAAAAAGGATAAGATCAAGCCCCGAAGCGAGAATGAGGAGCTGGAGCCGGAGCAGCTGAAGGGCATCGAGGAGATCGACAACTGGCTCATGCGAAATTTCCAGAACGGTGGTGTGCTTGGAAAATTTCTCAAATCCACAAAGAATCCCAATGTGGAATTCGTAAACGAGATCCTTTCCATGTCAAAAAGGGAAAGACTTCATATGTATTACCTTGTGGAGAATAAAAAGCGCAGAAACCCCAATATGCTGGATGTGGGACTTTCCCAGGGCTATGTGCCCACCCTGAAGGGCTTTAAGGATCAGATGATCGCAACCAGGTTCAAGTTCTGGAAGAGGCTTAACGGTGAATATACTTACATGCACAAGCTCTCTGAGGCTTACCATGCGACTCTGAGGTACCGCAAGGAGTTAAAGGCGGTGGCTGAGGTCGAATATGAAAAGAAGCAGCAGATCCAGAATGTTGAAGACCAGAAACAGAAGGAGGAAGGACCTTCCGATCTGACCGTACAGCGCATGCAGAAGATGATGGTATTAAAGGGGGCTTTAGAAGAGTATTCCAGAAACTTAAAGACTGCCCAGAAAGCCTCCAAAAAGAAAAAGACTGCTGCGGAAGCTATTTGCAAAGAGTCTGCCGAATATTGTGAGAAGCTCATGAAGGAACTGGTGGATCTGGACGAACAGGCCAAAAAGCAGGAAGTTTATACCCGTGAAAGTGACAGCAAGGAGATCCTGGCAAAGGAGGGTGCATCAAACTACAGCAACTTTTCCAATCTTGGCACGGCTGGTATGTATGCCGGTTTTTACGGCGGAACAAAGTTTTTCGGAAAGTCATGGGATCTTAAGGATGCAGGCTGGGCAAATGCCAAGCTCTGGACCGGTTCAATAGTAAACTGTGCAGCGGGAGCCGCCAGTCTTATAGGAGCGATCACCAGTATTTCCACCCTCTGGAAGGTCGGAGACCAGCTGACCTGGGCGGAGATTTCGGAAAAAACCTTTGAGGTGCTGGATTCATCAAAGACTGCCATGGAAAAATCCTTTAAGATTGTAAACGAGGTCATAGGCAATGCGGAGCTTGGTTCCCAGTTAACCACTGTCTTTTCATCCGCCGGAGCTGCTATCAGCGTTGGTATCGCCATAAGCCAGGCCGTGGGAGTCGATAAGATGGAAAGGCACGGTCAGAAAGCCGGGGAATTCTTCAAGAGAAAGCAGGAGAAATTACTTAAGGATAAGAATGCGGATCAGCTGACCATGCAGCAGCAGCGTGAACTCAAATATGAGAAGTACATGATGCAGCTGCAGGAGGACTTAAAGCACCGTGAAGAGAAGAGGGCAGCCTTCAGTGCGGCCGGCGCAGGTCTTTCCCTTGTCAGCATTTTTATTCCCACCGTCGGGTTTGCAAAGGCCGTTGTATCCATTGTGGGGAGCATAATCGATGGAATGGAGGTGACTAAGCTCAGAACCAGGCTCTTTGACAGCTTCTTCAATATGGATGAGCTGGTGGAAAAGTTTACGAAGGAAAGATATAAGGGCACACGGATGAACATCCCTCATAACATTGCAAATCCTCCCCAGGAAAGAGTAAGGGAAAGCTTAAGGGAGAGAGTTGCCGCTCACGCGGGCTTCTGTGACATGAGGACCGCTTCGGAGTATATATGCACGCAGTTTGCCCACCTGGTTCAGGAAAAGCTTTTCGGTGAGAAGACCAGTGATGAGGAAAGAAAGGGATACATCGAATTTGTTAAGGCCTTAAAGCTTGATTATAACATCGAAAAAAGAAAGCCTGACTTAAATATGCTGGTACGCAAAATGTCTGCCCAGTGATGAGCCGGAGCAGGGGATAGTCTGAAGATAATGAAACTTTTTTTGAATAAACAGACCGCTTTATGAGGCGGAGGAGGAAAGATAATATGGATATGAATGAAATTGACAGCAGAAGACATGAACTTTTGGATGCTTTACGTCAGGAACTGAACGAGGGTCAGGTTGCAGCGGTAGTCACAAAGGATGAAGGACAGCCGGAAATGGTGAATGCCATTTTAGACGAGCTGGGAGACCGGGATATGGGAGTTGCGGGAGACTTCTTCTTCCGGCCGATTCAGGATGAGGATGATGCGGCCTGGGTCTTTTTGTCGGTGTTCACCATCACAAACGAGATACCCGCAGAAAGGCTTCAGCCCCTTTATGAGGCCATGAGTTATATAAACTTCAATATCCCCGTGGGACATTTTTGCATCGATAAGGACCACAAATTCCTGACTTACATATCAAGTTCACTTATTCCCGCGGATCTTGAGGATGATGAGATCTTCCGTGAGATGGATATCGCAGTGGGAAATGCCTTTGCAACCTCGGATTCCTATATCAACATTCTGACCGATGTTTTGAAGGGGACGATCGGTCCGGAGGGTGTTGTGGAATTTCTGGGAGGTCCCGCAGAAGCATAATTTGAGCCGGACCCCGGGAATACGGTTTTTTTAAGAAAGATGTCAGGGCCAGAAGGTGCTTTTGATCCTGACGTCATAAGAATTTACGTTACTGCTTACGTGGTCTGGTTGACCACGTAAGCAGTAACGAATTTACAGAGAAAACGTCAGAGTGATTTTTGCTCCGGCGTTTTTTTCTTGCTGTTTACGTGGTCAGCCGGATCACATAAGCTGTAACAAAATATAGTAAAACCCTTGATTTTTCGTGGCTTTCGGACGTTTTTTATGGTAAGATTCTGTCAGGGTCAGGCCTGATAGTAAAGAGTTGTTGTTGTAAGGAAGAAAAGAGTAGGGACAAATGACGTTTGATAATTTTGAAAATGTATTCTCACTGATATGCGTGACGATGGGGCTTACCTATTGTGTTTTCAGATACATAGATACTCCGAGACGGGGATATGCATACATTATCGGTTTCTTCATGGCCAATTTCCTCGGTGAATACTATTGGACGATCTATGTTCTTGTCACGCATTCCTATCCGGATGTATCGGAATTTGTATCATATCTTGGATGGAACATGGCAATAGTCTTTTTGCTCCTTGCGGTCATAACTTTGAGGAGACCGGAGGCAAGACGATATTTTCATCCGCTGATACTTTTGCCGGTGGTTTTGAATATTCCCCAGTTCATGCTTTATATCAGCTTTGGAAGCCTCTTAAATAACCTATGGCAGGTGGGGATCACTACTGCAACGGCTGTTTTGTGTATGCAGGAGCTTGTATATTACCTGAAGTTCAGGAATGACAGAAAGCGTTTTCCCCTGTTTTTTCTGGTGGTTGTTCTTTATCTGCTCACAAAATACGTGATGTGGACAGCTTCATGCTTTGAATGGACCAGTGATCTTTTAAGCCCCTACCTGTACTGCTCGGTTCTCTCATCAATAGCCTGTGTGCTGTTTCCATATGGTGCAAGCTTCTGTTATGAAACAAAGGTATCGGGCGAAGAAGCCTTAAATGCCGTGGATCAGAGATTCCGGGTGCTGATCCAGACCATATTGTGTCTTGTCGTTTTCGGGATGGCAGCAGGGGGATTCTTTGTTGCCGCCGCACTTGGCGGTTACGGGATGGAAAGGACTGCGACAGCCGACAACGATAAATATATTGGATTTGTGCTTTTTCTGGTATCAGTGCTCATTGCAGTTCTGGTGATGCTTCCCGTATTCGTGATCCCGTCACGCTTCCGCAGCCGGCTGACAAATATCAAATTTATGGATAAATGGGGTAAAAGCCGCATCAATTTTATATATACTTTGATCGTAACACTCATTCTGATGGCCGGGCTGGTAATATACAACAATGTGGTTCTGTATAATTCATCGGTCGTTGGAGTATATGAGAGTGGGGATAATGTGCTGGATGCGATGGCAATCGACATTGAGAATTACCTGACAAAGGCAGAAACAACCCTCAGCGTCGCTGCCGGAAGTGTGGATAGCATGATCAAAAACGGAAGCTCCATTCAGGATGTCAGCCGGTATCTTACAGAGCAGACCGAATTACAGTCAGAGCAGTTAGATGAGAACTTTACAGGCTTATATGCATGTATTAACGGGGAGTTCATGGACGGATCCGGATGGATACCGCCCGAAGGATACGATCCGGAATCAAGGGACTGGTACAGAGCCGCTATAGCAGCCGGTGGAAAAACGGTCATAGTCAAACCCTATATTGATGCGCACACAGGCTCTATTGTTATCACCTTTGCCAGATCAGTATCGGATATCAGCGGGAAAGACCGTAACTACGGGGTCATCGGTCTCGATGTTATATTCAACCACGTAAAGGAAGTTGCTGAAACAGTAGAAGTTGCCGGAAAGGGCTATGGTATTGTCATTAACAATGACGGATTTATCATAGCCCATAAAAATGAAGAGTATAACGGCTCAACCATAGCGGATCTGTATGGAAAGGATCTGTTAGACAGGATTCAGAGTACGAAAACCGGACGATTGGATGAGATACTCGATAATAAGGAATACGTTCTTTTTGTCAGACCTGTATTGGATCAGTGGTATGCATTAGTAGTGATCGATAAGACTGAGCTTCTGGAAAACACTTATTCAAAGCTTGCCGTGAGCGTAATGCTGTCAATATTCATTCTGGGCTTTATAACAGTCTTCTATTATCTGGGCTACAAAAATGAGCAGATCTCCGGCAGTAAGGTTGAAAGACTGAACCTTCAGGTTGTCAGTGCTCTTGCATCGGCTATTGATGCAAAGGATACATATACAAACGGTCATTCGACAAGAGTGGCAGAATATGCAAGGATGATAGCCCAACGCGCAGGCTGCTCCGATTCGGAACAGGAAGAGATCTACATGATGGGTCTTCTCCATGATGTGGGCAAGATAGGAGTTCCGGATGAGGTGATAAACAAGACTGCCAGGCTTACGGACGAGGAATATGAGCTGATAAAAAAACATCCCGTCATAGGAAGTGAAATTCTTGACAGGATAAAAGAAAGACCAGAGCTTGCAACGGGCGCAAGGTGGCATCATGAACGTTTCGACGGAAGAGGCTATCCCGATGGTATTGCCGGTGACGAAATACCGAAGGAGGCAAGAATGATCGCAGTTGCCGATGCCTACGATGCCATGACCAGCACAAGAAGCTACCGTGGTGTAATGCCTCAGGAGAAGGTACGCGCCGAAATCGAAAAGGGGATTGGAACACAGTTTGATCCTCAGTTTGCAAAGCTGATGATAGAAATGATAGATGAGGATACTGAATACAGAATGAGAGAGAAGTAAGCAACTTATCAAAAGTGCGTTACTTCTTTGAAGGAATTCCGCAATTGTGACAGAATCCTGCTTTGGGTGAGGGAATAATACATGAGTGTAGTCGCGCTGGTGCTTGAAAATTATATCATGATAGCGGAGCTGCTTGGCCTGTGGCTGATGCTGGATTCCAACGTCCATCTGAAAAAGCGGACGATAAACGTGACCCGCATCGTTATCATACTCATTTTCACTGAAGCTGTCTGCTGGGGCGTTGAGCGCTACCTCAGAGAGATAAGCTATCTGACATACGCAAGGATCATCCTGACTTCCACGATCTATATCCTGCATCCCGTCATTTTGCTCGGCATTATGGAAATGGCGGAATTTGTGGAAAAGCGCAGATGGCTTTATTATCTTCCGGTCATAATAAGTGCGCCCATTCTGTACACCTCCCAATGGACTCATCTGATTTACTGGTTTGATAAAAAAAACCTGTTTATCGGCGCAGACAGCGTTCTGCGCTATTATCCATATCTTTTGTTCCTGCTTTACGTCATCATGTTCCTGACCGCCTTTACCTGCCGCTATGCCCGCTACGGCACAGCTGAAGGGAAGGGGGTTTTTGTCAGTATCTTAGCCGCGGCCGTTGGAGTGATCCTGCACATTGTATTTAAGGTGGATGCGGATTACAGTACGCTTTTTGCTTCGATCCTGCTCATTTATTATCTGTCACTGTATATTCTGACGGCCAAGGAGGACAGCCTCACGCATCTTTTGAACCGCCAGTGCTATTATTCGGATTCGGAAAAGCTGAAGGATCAGATCAGTGCAGTGGTGTCCGTGGACATGAATGACCTGAAAAAGATCAATGATAATCAGGGGCACGATGCCGGAGATGAGGCGTTAAAGACCGTGGCTGACTGTCTGACAAAGGGAAATCTGAAAAAGAAAAAGATATACCGTATCGGCGGTGATGAGTATGCGATCTTTTACCTGGGAAAAACCGAAGAGGAGGTCAGAAAAGACATTGAGGATATGCGCTCCGGGCTTTCAAAGACAAAATATGTATGTGCCTTCGGATATGAGATGGTAAAAGGAACGGATCACGACATACAGGATGCGATGCGTCTGGCCGACCGGGAAATGTATATGAACAAGGCAAGGCTCAAGGACTGTGACGAGCGCCGTATCGCAGCCCACAGGGAAGCCACCATCCGTGTCATGCACGAGGCACTCGGTTCGGGCATGTGGAGCATGGAATTTGATGAAACAGGTAATATGATCTCGGTGGAATGGAGTCCCGAATTCAGAAAGATGGTGGGCTACAATGATGAGAATGACTTCCCCAACAGGCTGGAGTCCTGGTCCGATCTTCTGCATCCCGATGACCGAGACGCTGTCCTGAAGGAATTCAACGATACCATATCCGATTATTCAGGCCGGAAAAACTATGATGTGGAATACAGGCTACGGGTCAGGAGCGGGCAGTGGAGGTGGTTTCACGCCATTGGAAGGCTTTTGAGGCGTGAGAACGGGGTGCCTCTTTCCTATGTGGGAATGTTCGTGGATATCACGGAAAAAAAGAGGTCTGGGCAGACCTGAACAGTTGAGGACGAAAATGCATTTTGTTGATGCAAAAGGGATTCTGACCGGTCACGGCGGATACTGTGGAATGAATATTTACCGGGGATGTACGCACGGCTGCATTTACTGTGACAGCAGGAGCAGGTGCTATCGGTTTACTCATCCCTTTGAGGATATTGAGGTGAAGCAGAATGCACCCGAGCTTCTGGAAAAGGCACTTAAGTCGAAAAGAAAAAAGTGCATGATCGGAACAGGTGCGATGTCGGATCCCTATATGCACTGTGAAGAAGACTTAAGGCTGACAAGGCGCTGCCTGGAGATCATTCTGGAAAATGGATTCGGTGCTGCGATTCAGACAAAATCAGACCGTATTCTTCGGGATATAGATCTGCTTTCCGAGATCAACCGTTCGGCAAAATGCGTGGTGCAGATGACGCTTACAACTTATGACGATGATCTGTGCCGGGTATTGGAACCGAATGTCTGCAATACAAAGCGACGGATTGAAGTCCTGGAAGAAATGCAGAAAAGAGGCATTCCAACGGTCGTATGGCTCACGCCGATCCTTCCCTTCATCAATGACACGAAGGAAAACATTTCCGCAATTCTGAATGAGTGTGTGAGGGTGGGTGTAAAGGGTATTGTAGATTTTGGCATGGGGCTGACGCTGCGGGAAGGAGACAGGGAATACTTTTATGCTGCCCTTGACAGACATTTTCCGGGTATGAAAGAACGGTACATCAAAAGATATGGGAATGCTTATGAGCTGCCAAGTCCGAATGCGAAGGAACTGACAGGGCTTTTTAAGAGTATCTGTAAGGACAATGGGATCCTTTCAACGTGGGATGAGTGTTTCGGATTTATGCAGGAACTGCCGGATAAGTATACGCAGATGAGTATATTTGATCTGCCATGCAAATCGTGAGGAAGAAAGAATGTTGAAACCAGAAGGGTTAAGAGCAACCTATAGCATAGAGATAAGCCGTGATCTCTATGAAGAGATAAGGATTAATGAAACCTGGGATACGGACGGGAAAGCGGCCCACTCTGACAGATGCGGGGAAGATTACCTGTGGATCGAGCTGTACGGACAGAGTAACACTGAGCCTTTTGATAAATGGACCTGCAATTATGTAATGTCTGTTCAGGGAGGATGCGGCAGCCCGGAGAGCTTCTTTGAAAACTTTTTTTCGCAGAAAGAGATCAGAAGGAGGATGCTTACCTTCCTGAATCCTCCCGGAACCTATCCGGGTTCACGGGAGGATTACGTTAAAAATGATCCACGGATATCCTGGCTCTATAATAAAAGAAGCTTTGATGCCGTATTTCCGGTGCTTTGCGAGCATGGAAAAGCTCATCTTGTAATGGATCTTGAAGGGAGACTCGATGACGGCAGACAGATCAGGTTTTCGTACTCCACAGGTGACGGGGGTGAAATAATACTTGAGGGAAGGCATCTGCTTAATGTCTCTTTTTTTGATGAAAGGTATATCACACAAAAATCCCCCCGGTCCCTTGATATAGGACGTCCGGAGGAATCAAAGAACGGAAGACGGATAGCAACTCTGTACGGCGTGTATTCCTTTCCGGATCTTCTCAAAGATCTTGAAATGGCTGCACAAAAGGCCTTGTTCTATGAGGAAAAATCTGAAACGGGCAAAAAAACAATATACCGGATAAGTACGCTTTTCGGAAAGAATCTGATCGCAGACAGGACGGATATCCCGGAAGAGGAGCTTATAAGAAGGGGAGCGGAAAAACTGCCGGAACCGGAGATAGATGGCAGGAAGATAGGGCTGTTTTACTGGAATTACGATACAACAATTAAAACCCTTGGGGGATATTGCGAACAGGCATTTTATCCCGATACATACCGGCTCAAAAAGGGTGCATCGGATGAGGAATATGAGTATTATATGGCTTTTGATGAAATGACGGATCTTGCCGGCTGGTACCCTTTGGACAGATTTATCTGGGAGGGAGACCCTGAACCTGCAGAGGTCGGTGATTTGAGAAAGATCATCCGGGACTTAACAGTAACGTGATTTCCGGTAAATTTCATAGGAAACGAAAGGAATATTCTATGGAAAGAAAAAAATTTATCAGTAAAATCACAGAATTTTTAAGAGGGGATGTGTCAGATGCAGAAGGGAAGGAAATTCCGTATGCCGTTTGTGCTCCAACAAAGAATTCCGATGGGACTGAAAACGGAGCAAGACTATACTGCTTTGGCGGAGCTAATCTTGCAGAGATAAAAAATGACCGGATCAAGCATCTGAAGAGCTCTTATGTTTTCAGGGATGGAAAAGTGACGGCAAATCAGCCGTCGCAGTATATTGAAGAATCCGAATTTGCTGAATTTGTTTCTGAACGGAAAAAATATAACAGCATGTCATTTGATGAACTTGATTCGGACAGGGGATACCCTGATTTCATCAGGAAATGTGTCAACATCGCAGAAAAGTGGAGTATATCACAAAATAAAGAAGAAAGAAACATAGAGACGAAGATCATACAGAAGAGCAGGGAGAATGGAACCTCATGTATAGTAGATATGGAATTTAATATTCCACACACCCGGAATTGTAAAATAAAGGGCATTGATGTGATCAGAAGTTCAAGAACAGATCTTGTTGTCTATGATGAGACAGATCAGAGCTTTGGACTGATCGAACTGAAAAATGAAGGGGATACCGACATGAATGCACAGAATATGAGAAAGCATTACGCGGATTTTACTGCGGTGCTTGACTCTGATCATCTTGATGATATCCTTCAAAACCTGCAAAGCCGCACTCATTGGCTGTATGAGAATGCTGTCATCACATTAAAAAATAAGCTGCCGGATACCGTGAACAAAGTCTGGTACGGTTTCTTATTTGTCGGAGACAGCATGGATACTTACAGGAGACTGTATAAAGGGGATCTCCTGCTCAAAAGACCTTCAGGTCCGGATCCCTGGATTTTGAGAGAAAAAAAAGCAGGACAGATCAGGAAGTCGGATCTGAGGGACAGATATGAGAATATGATAAAAAATGAACGGGTAAGATATAAATTCTGTACACCGGAGGACTTGGACAATTTAAGACTGAGTTTTAATGATATGTTGTCATTTGATGAGTTTATGGGATATAATGCCCCTTTTATTGATTGAGGATCCGGCAGCAGGATTTAAGGATTGATGGCCTGATCAGTGAGGAGAGATGCAATAGAACTGCGATGGCGGATGGAATAAGGATATACAGGGGTACAAACCAGATAGGCGGCATTGTCACCGGGATCAGAAAGGATGATCACCGGATACTGATAGATTTCGGAGCAAATCTCCCGGGAAGCAAAGAAAAAGCCATGAAGGATGCAGAGGTTGTGAAACGTGTCTTTGGAGAAAGCTCTGATACGATTAAAACAAGCGCTGTTCTTTTTACGCATTATCACGGGGATCATGTGGGTCTTAAAGAATATATACCCGATGACACTCCAATGTATGTCGGCCGTACCGCAAAGGAGATCATGAAGGCAGTTGCAGGAAGAGTGGACTATATGAAAGAAAAGTCCGGTTCCGCGGATGCCCCGGAGCTGCCGGTCATTGAAAGGATGAAGCCATACTGGAAGGCAGGCACAGAGAAGGATTTTGAAGGCATCAGGGTGAAGCCTCTCATATGTGACCACTCCGCGCTGGATGCCTGTATGTTTGTCATTGAGATGAACGGCAAAAGGATCCTCTATACCGGGGATTTCAGAGATCATGGTATACCCGGAGAGGATACCTTTGAGAAAATGATCCGTGAGAAGGTGGGAAAGATAGATATTCTCATCACTGAAGGAACCATGGTCTCACGTTTTGAGGAGGAAAAAAGCAATCCGATCCGCACCGAAGATGAGCTTGGCATAAAAGCCGCTGAGATATTTGCCTCACATCATGAAAACGTTGTACTGGTTTCTTCCACAAATCTGGACAGTATCATGGAATTTTATGACGCGGTTCCGGATGATAAGGTCTTTTTGTGTGATCCCTATCAGGCTGAGGTGATGAAGATCGCTATTGAGGCCAGACATAAGTATTTCAGGAAATACCGGTTCGGTAAACAGATTTATGTGCTGTGCCCCGGTGAATATGACGGGTATATGAAGAGCCTGTTGAAATATCGTATTCCGTGGTGGAAGAAGCGTTGCCCCTTCAGCCCGGCAATACCGGACAAATACCTGAAAACAGGTTTTGTCATGCTGGCAAGACCGAGCCGGAATCCGAATATGGATATCGGAAGATTCGAGGAGAGGATGCTTGATATGAAGGATCCCTATATCATCTATTCCATGTGGAATGGTTACCTTAAAGGTGGTAAGGCGGAGGATCCTGCGGTCGTAAGATTTATGGACGGACATATGGATAATGAGCATATGGAGGAGCTGCATACCAGTGGGCATGCCTGTGTTGAGACATTGAAAAAGCTTATGGATATGACAGATCCTGAGGTTATAATTCCGATGCATACAGAAGATTCGGAGGCATTTAAGCAGGTTCCTCTCTTTAAGGATTACGCAGACAGGATCCATGTGACAGGAGACGGTGAATTATACCGGGTATGATACGGAGGTGAACAGTAACACCACGCCCCCGTACCCCGGTCTTTTTTTACAAATCCGTTTCTTATAATGTTGGGTATTGATTTTTGAAAAAAGGGGTGGTATCATCCAAAGAGTTAGCAGAAGCTAACCTACTGGCGTGATATCCGGGATCGGGTTTATTTTTTTCTGGAACAGTTAGCAAAATCTAACCGCACAGGCGGGAGATACTTTTTATGCATGCCGGAGGGCTAAGTTAAAAACATGGGAGTCATGTGGGAAGTCGTCGGCTGACCGGAAAAAAGAGAGATGGCAATGGGAAACGTTATTATAATCGCGGCTCTTATAGTGATAGTGATATTTGCAATATTTTCTACCGTAAGGAGGATCCGTTTCGGGTCCTCCTGCTGTGGTGAAAAGACCCCGCCGGACAAAAAGGTCAGGGTAAAGGACAGGAACAAGTCAGATTATCCGTATGAGTATGTCCTGAAAGTTGACGGGATGCACTGTTCAAACTGTGCACGCAGGATAGAGAACGCGTTCAATTCGACAGACGGAAGATGGGCAAGGGCGGATATCGCAGACAATGAAGTTATGCTTTTGTCCAAACGCGAAGAGACGCAGCAGGATCTTTCGGCCATCGTCTCCTCGGCCGGTTATGTGATGCTCTCATATACAGCTTTAAGATGACAGTAAAGGGGGGAAACTTAAAATGACAGACAAAGAGTATAAGGATCTGTCGCGAAGGGAGTTTGCAAAAGCTGCCCGGGTGTATGAAACAGACAAAGGCGGAGTGTACAAAATGTGCAAAATGGACTACCCCGATGTCCTTGAAGAACTGGAGAAAGAGCCGTTTAATGACCTTCTTGACTGTGGTTGCGGCCCGGCTCCCATGCTTACGCTTTTGCATGAAAAATATCCACAAAAGCACTATACAGGCATAGATCTGACGCCTGAAATGATAGAAACGGCAAAGTCTAAAAATTTGAAGGACGTCGAGCTTGTGGTGGGAGACTGCGAGAAACTTCCGTTTGATGACGAGTCATATGATGTTGTCATATGCTGCCAGAGTTTTCATCACTATCCGAACGTACAGGATTTCTTCGACAGCGTATACCGCGTCCTGCGTCCGGGAGGAAGACTCATATTGCGGGATATGACGGCTAAAACGGCGCCGGTAAGATGGTTTTTCAATCATATTGAAATGCCGATCATCAATCTTACCGGGCACGGCGATGTACATGTGTATGGAGTGGATGAGGTCGGAAGGTTGTGTGATAGGGCAGGACTCAGGATGGAGAGGGGAGAGAAAAGAGGCTTTTTCAGACTCCACTGCGTGGCAAGGAAACCGGCCTGAAATCCGATTTGTGGCAAATTCAGGGAAAAAATAATGTCAAAAAAAGCATCAAATTTTCAAAAGAAGGTAATGTCATTCGGGTACAGGGGCAAGGAGATTTTTAAACCCCTGAATACCGGACGGATAGACGAAAGAGTAGCCTGTGTGCGAGAGTGGATCGCGAACATATTCTTCTATACGAAGAATGGCACGACCATCATGATCGATGCAGGGTACAACTATGAAAGACTGAAAGAGAAGATGGAGTGGCTCGGTATCGATCCTTCATCTGTAGAGCACATCCTGATCACCCACCAGGATACGGATCATGTGGGAGCCGTGGAAAGAGACAGCGACGGACTGTTCAGAAATGCCCGCATATATCTAAGTGAGATCGAGAACCGTTATATGACGGGTGAGCGGCGCCGCAAGGTGATCTTCGGACTGTATAAGCTTCCAATGGTAAAAAGCGATAACGTCCGAAAACTGTTAAGGAACGGAGATGTATTCTACATTGACGATATCAGGGTGGAAGCCATTCTTGTGCCGGGACATACGTGGGGACATATGGTTTACCTCATCGATAATGAGTATCTTTTTACCGGTGATACGATCTGGTTCGGCGCAAACGGAGGATACAGCTTTATTAATTCTTTGGCCGAAGATAACGAACTGTCAAAGAGATCGCTTGCAAAACTGGAAAGGCTGCTTCGCAAAAGAGGTCTGTCGCCGAAGGTTATTACCGGACATACGGGATGGTCTGATGATCTTGATTTCGTGTTTGCTCATAAGGATCAGGTCTGCAACAGCATGAAAAAGCAGAAACCCCATGATCCTGATGCTCCCTATGACGGATATGATGAGTCGGATGATACGAAAGAGCGGGCACAAAGTGAACTTCTGAAAAAGGCAGAGCCCGTAACAGACCGGATAAAGAGTGCATATCATGCTTCAAAGAATATCTATGATGATGTACTGACACAGGGGAATTTCCTGAGCAGGATGTATAACCGCTTTTTCTGGAGCGGTACCGATGACATAGAAGTTGCAAATAAGATACTGGCTCATATCCCACAGGACTTTTCAGGGAAAATACTTGATGTTCCCGTCGGGACGGCTGTATTTACGGAGCGTAAGTGGAGAACGCTCAAAAAGGCGCAGATCACATGTCTGGATTACAGTACGGATATGCTCGAAAAGGCAAAAGGGCGCCTTGGTGACTGCGCTCATATTTCGCTTGTTCAGGGTGATGTGAGACAGTTACCGTTTTCTGACGGGGAATTTGATACGGTTCTTTCGATGAACGGATTCCACGCATTTCCCGACAAGAAAAAGGCGTTTTCTGAAACGAATCGCGTTCTGAAGACGGGCGGCAGTTTTATCGGGGGTTTTTATATCAAGGGAAGATCAAAGCGGACAGACTGGCTGGTAGGAAGGATACTTACAAAGAAAGGGTGGTTCACCCCGCCGTTTCTGACCAAAGAGAGTCTGTGCAGGATGCTTGGCAGGCTGTATTCGGATGTAGAGTGTCATACTGATGGTTCGATCGCATATTTTAAGTGTACGAAGTGAAAGGAGAATCGAAAAATGGATCTTCAATTCGGAGATGTACAGGAGACGGCGCTGATCCCGCTTGCGATAAAGGCGAGTGAGACGGTGAGGCCGAATGCAAGGATCAAAGATATCAAGGCGAAGGAGATAATAGATACACTCGGGGTTGATGTCAGTAAATTTGACCCGTTTTTATCCCACGAGGGTGTGGTCGCAAGGACCATCATGTTCCGTGATGAACTGAAGAGACTGATAAGCAGTTATCCGGATGCGCTGTGTATCAATCTCGGCTGCGGATTTGATGATAAGTTCTCACAGGTTGATAACGGTAAGATCAGGTGGTTTGATGTGGATCTTCCGGACCAGATCGCGGTAAGGCGCATTCCCCGTTTCTGGAAAAACACGGAAGCCATCATGATGCGATCAAGAATACAAATGCAACGGTCGGATGGGGAACAAATTCCGGGAAAGAGTATCTCGAACTTGAGCCAGGACTGTCACTTGTGTCCGAAAAAAGCTATAACGAGGAAATGAAGAAATATACTATCCGGGGAAAATTGTTTGCGATCATAGGCAAAAACATTAACAACAGGCTTGCTGTGTTTAAGTGGAAGAGAGCCTGACATTAAGGATGATTCTGCAAACGGCGGGAATGCGAAATGCATTCCCGCTTTGTCGTTTTATGGGTACAGAACGAATTTCCGATTTCGTCCGCAAAAAGTCCCAAAAAATGGTATACTAAGTTCAAGAACGGGTTTGCTATGGATAATGAAGAATTTCTGAAAAGATATACAATACATCTCAATGAAAATCAGCTGCGGGCCGTACATACAGTGGACGGTCCCGTTTTGCTGCTGGCTGTTCCGGGCAGCGGGAAGACTACCGTTCTCGTTACAAGGCTTGGATACATGATCTACTGCAGAAATATAGATCCGGGGAAAATACTGACCCTTACCTATACCGTATCTGCTACTCATGACATGAAAGTCCGGTTTGAGAAGATGTTTGGAGAGGAGTATTCCGAGAACCTCGAATTCCGAACGATAAACGGTATCTGCTACAAGATGATACAACAGTATGCAAGGATGACCGGAAGACGGGAAGACTCCATCTTCAGGCTTATTACTGATGAAAAGGAAGGCGCAAGGATCATAGCGGATATTCTGGTGGATCTGATGGATGAATATCCAACTGAAAGTGATATCAAAGCTGTAAGGGCCCTTATCACTTTTTGCAAGAATATGCTGCTTTCGGATGACGAGATACAAAGTCTTGGCAAAAAGGAAGGAGTAAAGCTTCTTGAAATATATCAGGCTTATAATTCATATCTGAAGACCAACAGCCTTATGGATTATGATGATCAGATGGTATATGCATACAGGATGCTGAAATCCTCAAAGGATCTTCTGGGGGTTTATAAGGAAAGATACCAATATATCTGTGTTGATGAGGCACAGGATACCTCCAAAATTCAGCACCTGATAATAGGATTGCTTGCAGGAACTGATGGCAATCTGTTCATGGTCGGGGACGAGGATCAGAGCATTTATGGCTTCAGGGCAGCTTATCCTGAGGCTTTGCTCAATTTTGAAAAGGAACATCCGTCAGCAACGGTACTTGTGATGGATCAGAATTACAGGTCAAATGCAAACATCGTATCGGCGGCTAATCTGTTCATACAGCATAATAAGGAAAGACATGAAAAAAGTATGCGTTCCACTAAAGGAGTGGGGTCTGATATCAATTATGTGGAACTCAATGCAAGATCAAACCAGTATGGATATCTCATAAAGGTGGCAGAAGGATGTGAAAGAGAAACGGCCGTATTGTACAGGGATAACGAGAGTGCGATCCCGCTGATAGATATCCTTGACAGAAGGAGGATAAGCTTCCGGATAAAGAGTGTGGATATGTCATTCTTTACCAGCAGGGTTGTAACGGATGTTACAAATATAATGAAGTTTGCGCTGGATCCATATGATACGGATCTCTTTATGCGGGTGTATTTTAAATGTCAGACATATCTTAAGAAATCCCAGGCTGAATCAATGTGCAGGATAAGCAGTCAAAAAAGGATACCGGTGCTGAAGGCGGCTGAATATGTTGACAGCATAAATGGGATGGTAAAAGGCAAATGCCGGGCATTTGCGACCAATATAAGAAATATGCTTAATGAAACTCCCGGCAAGGCATTGTTCAGAATCGAAAATCCCCTTGGATACAGGGAATATCTTGAAAGGAACAGTATAGACCAGAACAAACTGTTCACGCTCAGAATGCTTTCGTTTAATGAAAATTCTATTGAGGCTTATCTGAAAAGAATCGAGTATCTTCAGGGAATGCTTAAAGCCATGAAGCCGGATTATAACAGCAGGTTTATCCTGTCGACGATCCATTCCTCCAAAGGGCTTGAATACGACCGGGTATACCTTATGGATGTCTTTGACGGAATGTTTCCGGTGGATTTCATAAAACCCGGTGATTCATTTACTCCCCAGGACATAAAGGCTCTTGAAGAAGAAAGACGTCTGTTTTACGTGGGAATGACCAGGGCAAAAAATGATCTTGTCATATTTACGTTCAAGTCTGAGAAATCGTCTTTTATCAAAGAAATGAGGACGCAGGTAAGACATAAAACTGCCTATCCCGAACAGACAAAGTCAAGAGGAGGATTCAGGAAAAGGCTCATTGCTTCGAGCGGATCAGAAAATGAGGAAATTAGTGATTCGTTGCCTGCTATGCAGCTGTCAGAGCCACCTCAGAAAAAGGTGAAAAAGAAAAATACCGGAAGCAAAGATACCTATGCGTCCTGGGTCGAAAGATTCCCGGAGCATGTGATCATAAAGAAGGAAGGGGCATTCTGGACGACAAGAGGAAAGTCGGCACAAGTGCTGAATCAGGTTCTTGGATATAAACTCGGAGGTAAACCGGGTGCCTATATGACAGGATCACCGGCTGCCCATCCTATTGTGAAGGGATTGAATGAGAACAGGATCAGTTTTATAGTTGTAGAAAGTGGAAAAATCATAGAACAATCGGATTTTGAGTGATACAAAGTATAACAGAACCTTTGTTGTATATGTGAGGGAAAAAAAGAAGATGACCCCGGATCAGAGAGAATGGACATGGGCTAGAGATGAGCTTGTGAGAACTATTGTAGAGCTTGGTTTCCCGGCGGAACTTGGAAACGAGATCGTGAAGAATCTCGGAAGCCCAAAGGCTATGCGCCGGATGACAGGCTATCTAATATATGTCAAACCGAAAAGCGTGGAACTCGTGGTAGATGAGATGTTGGCTATCCGAAGTGAGATTCTGGCTTGGAAAGAGAAAAAATCAAGTGAAGAAGCCAATGCAAGATATAATGAGTTGCTGAACTATGGTTTTGGGGAGGAGGAATGATCATGTTAGAGGCAGGAATCAAAGCACCGGATTTTTCATTACCGGATCAGAACGGACAAGTGCATTCGCTTTCAGATTATAAGGGTCAGAAGGTAATTCTGTATTTCTATCCAAAGGATAACACGGCAGGCTGTACGAAACAGGCCTGTGGTTTCGCGGAGAGATATCCGCAATTTCAGGAAAAGGGAGCGACTGTGCTTGGAGTAAGCAAAGATTCAGTGGCATCCCACAAGAAGTTTGAAGAGAAATACGGTCTGCCTTTTACCCTTCTCTCCGATACGGAGCTTGAAGTTATCAAGGCCTATGATGTCTGGAAAGAAAAGAAAAACTACGGCAAGGTATCCATGGGCGTGGTAAGGACAACCTATCTCATAGACGAACAGGGTATGATCATAAAAGCTATGGACAAGGTTAAGGCAGCAGATAATCCGCAGGAAATGCTGGATCAGGTTTGATATACGGAATAATCATAACGGCAGATAGCGGAGGTAAGTATGGCAGAGATAATAAAAAAATAATGACGATACCTCTTCTGCCGGACATATCCCTGCCGGGACAGAACCACTGCAGTCGGCACTTAGAGAACTGAAAGAGGAACTACTACACCGAATAATAATTAACTGGCACATTCACTTGTCTGATTGCTCATACGCTGCGCTATCGTCGGTCGTCGATGACCGTGATATAGATAAGCTCACTCTTCAAAAAAGCGAGGTTGATGAGGTGAGTTGGTTTGACCGGGATGAAGTTAAGGGAGAAAGATGAGACTGACAGAGGGTCTTGTTCTTCAGGAAAAAAATATTGGAAAGAGTTTTTAGAAAGGGAGATCATTCCGGAGAATTATTCCTGTGAACTCTATTTTGAAGAGCCCGATATTGAAGGCTTTATTGAAAAACCTGAGAGTTACTATCCGGATGTTAAGTATGTGAATCGGCTTATGACTCACAACTGGGGACAGAAAGTGATCCGGTTTTATGATTACGATGGAAATCTGATCGAAGTTGGAACTCCGATGTAAACGAAGAGGATTAAGATGGAGAAATGCTTATGAAACATGAGGAAACAGCAAGAAAAAACCACAGGAACGGCAACAACTGCGCCGTTTCAGTATATGCTGCATTTTCCGATATTAATACAAACCCGGGATCCATACCTGCTCCACGTGGGGATGGCGGAAAATGCGGAGCCTGTCTTGCAGGGATTAAATTGCTGAATGACATGGGTAAATGTGATACAGAGAGGTTTGAAAAAGAATTCCTGGGCAGATTCGGATCTATTAAATGTGGAGAACTGAGGAAATCAAAAGTGCCCTGCAACGATCTTGTAGGCGGAGCTGCAGATATAGTTGATTTAATGCTTCAGTAACAGGCTAAACGATGAAGTACTTAAGGTATTGAAGGGTCAATAGGAAAACTAAATTCCGGTTGAATGTTCTATGTGTGGAGGGCGGGTAGCAGCGTGGCTTTTGGCTGATTCTTAAGGAATTACTGAGTTTTTTCAATATTGTTCACCTCTGAATAGTTTGTAAAAAAATGGCGGGGAACTTCCCCACCCATGATGGACCTGGGTCTTACGACCAGCCCAAATAAAACGATGTTTTATTGCAATCAGTATATGCCAAAACGCTCAAAATGCAAGGGAATTGTTTGCTTTGGAAGCTTGCTGTTGACCCTCACAAAGGTAAGGAGGACTACTTCAAGCAGAGAGATGTGATCATCCGTACCTATAAAGAAGAAGGTAAAAGAGAAGAGGTACAGGAGAAACTAAAGGAACTTAAGCAAGGTATTGAGTCCCACGCTTTATTGGTGCCCGAGGATATATGCTGGCTTTATGGGATACTTTAGATATACATGGATGTATGGCATTGTAGATCAGCGCATTTGTATCTGCTCCTTTTATTATTTTGGCTTTTTGGTAACTTTCCAGGTTAAAAGGGCTTGCAAAAAACAGAAGACCATCCGAAAGATGAAGAGATTGAAGATGAAGTGAGATTTTTTCAAGGGTTGGATGGATAGAAATTTAGCTATCAAAAAAGCTCCTTGGCCCTCCGTTTATGCACAGTGGGTCGGAACTTTCCTGTACTTATATCATAACCTATTTTGATGATTTGTCAAATGAAAAATTTCTATTTCTTAAGTGTTATCAACTGCTTTGATTTGGTGACTATAATCATATTTCTGATATGATTGCTGGATTCAAAGGCATTTTTAAGCTCTTTTATACATTTTTCTTCGGCGATCCCTATACGGCTTAAATCGAAAATGATGTTTTTTGACTGGGTGGATGCTTTATGTATGTTGCGCCTTATAGTACGATCACTTTTACCATCCGGTGATTTTATTTCCCACTCAAGACCATCCATTTTAATATCAGGTGTATAAGCTCCAGGGATGTTGCTTGGCTTCAGGAAAACAACATCTTTATTCATGTTGGAAAATAATTTCGCAATAGCTATTTCGTGCGGATATGGATCTTTATTCAGAACTGACGTATCAATGATTCCTGCCACTTAGTCCTCCGGTTCTTATTACTCAGGTGATATTTTATTCTGAATTATATTTTTGTGCAATATCGAGATGACGATTTATATATCGTAAGGAGTTTGAAGATTCATTTCAGAAAATATTGAAATCTAAAGGATGCTTGAAATTAGCGGATTTCATGCATATCAAAAATGAAACTACATTGTAAAGAGCCCCTGATTGTCAGAGATGGCAGGCTTCTTTTTTGATTTTTCGACGTTTCCGACTATGCAAATGGTGACTTGTCTGTTACAATATATTGTACGATTCGTACAATTATTTGTGATAGATAAACAGGTGATAAGCATGCTTAAGAATAATATTGAAGTCGATGTGAAAGTTAAGTGCATAGAGAATGAAAAAACACAAGTAGAATTGGCAAAGGAAATCAGTATCACCCCTTCATATGTAAACCGTCTCATACGGAAAAATGAAAATGTAGTCAACAAAACATTTTTAGCAATGATGGAAGCCTTGGGGTATGATGTGGCGCTTGTATATGAGAAACGAGAGAAATGATCTTCGTGAAATCACAAATTGTGGTTTCGAAGAAAGGATTTACATATGACAAACACAAAGAAAAAAAGAAATTGTCTGTTTTTGTAAATGAACAAGCATAAAAATGCTGGTTTTATCAGGGTTTCTTTATTAACCAAGACAGATATTGATAATAAAATGGTTAATAGGATGGCGGAGGACATCTGATGCGAGCGAATGAGCACGATCTGAATTCCCTGCGGGGGATGATAAGAAGACTTCAAGAGGAAAATGCATCCCTTAAAAAGCTCCTTGATGAGAATAATATCTTATATGCATCGTCCGAAATACTCGATGTGACTGAGACTCCGGATGAATATGATGAAGATCAGGGAGCTCGCATTATCCCTCTGAATCCCGACACAGATATGGCGAAGGAATTTTACAGCTACTTCTGGGGACGCACCGATGTGTACGCGCGCAGGGGTAAGGTCGGCGGTTATTTCCCGAGATGTTCGGCATGGTGGGATAACCCTGCCTGCCCTAAAAAAGCCGACAGAAAGAAGTTTTGTGATGAGGACTGCCAGTATAAGTCATGGGAAAAACTTACCCCGAAGGCTATACTATGCCACCTGAAGGGATATAAGGAAGATTGCACGGATGTTATAGGTGTTTACCCGTTATTTCCGAACAACACCTGTCGCTTTCTTGTGTTTGATTTTGACAATCATGAGAAGGATTCATATAAGAATGATGATGCAAACACCGATGATCTGTGGAAAAGTGAGGTAGATTCACTTCGGCGTATATGCAAATTGGCCGGAATTGATGCACTGACAGAAAGATCAAGATCCGGAAGAGGCGCACATATATGGATATTCTTTAAGTCTGCTATTCCGGCGGCGACAGCAAGGAGCTTTGGATATGCTCTTCTCGATAAAGGAGCTGCATCAATAAATCTCCCGTCATTTAAATATTATGATCGCATGTATCCGTCTCAGGATGTGCTCAGCAAATTGGGGAATCTTGTTGCACTTCCACTCCAGGGTCGCGCCCTGAAAAATGGAAATAGTGCATTCATAGATGAATCATGGAATGCGTATCCGGATCAGTGGGGGAAGCTGAAATCCGTCAAAAGAGTATCTCTTGAAGAAGTGACCGCATATCTGCAGGAATGGAACATTGAACATATGTCCATGCCGCTTAACACAAAGTATGCAAAGGATAAAGGACAGGTACGTCCGTGGAAGCGGGATGAGAGATTTAGTAAATCGGATGCCGTAGGCAGTGAAATGCATATTGTTCTCGATGACGGGGTTTATGTTGACTCCCTTAATCTGCTACCGCGTATCCAGAATCAGATCAAAGGGATGGCGACGATTGACAACCCGGAATACTGGAAGAGAGACAGACTGGGCAAATCCAACTACTATAATCTGAGAACCATCTCCATGTGGATTGAATCTGAAGGGTATATAAGGCTTCCGGCAGGTTTATATGAGGGATTGGAGAGCAAGTGTGAGGCGGCCGGGATCAGTGTAGATAAATACGACAAAAGATCACATGGAAGACCTATTCGAGTGAAATTCAAAGGCGAATTACGTGATCAGCAGGCACTGGCATCTTTACAGTTGGAAAAGTATGAAAATGGGATATTATGCGCGCCGCCAGCTTTTGGTAAGACTGTTCTTGCTGCTTATCTGATCTCGAAACGTAAGGTAAGTACTCTGATACTGCTTGATAAGACTGATCTTTGTGATCAATGGATTCGGGAATTTGAACGCTTTCTTGAGGTAGATGAAAAGCCACCCACATATAAGACCAAAACAGGACGGGCGAAAACGAGGGATGGTGTATTTGGCAGCCTTATTTCCGGCGTTGATAAAACCACCGGGATCATTGATTTTGCGATGATAGGTTCGGCTTATCACAAGGGGCAATTCTTTGAAAACATTGATTCTTACGGGATGGTTCTCTGCGATGAATGCCATCACATCGGTTCAGGACAGGGACAGGCCCTGATGAGCAGGATACGTGCAAAATACATATATGGTCTTTCGGCAACACCGGAACGAAGTGATCACCTCGATGATATAGTTTATATGCTGTTGGGTCCCATAAGACACAAATATACAGTAAGGGAGCAGGCAGATGCGTGGGGATTGGCCAGATATGTATATCCAAGATTTACGAGGGTTGTCAACATATCGGGAGGACAACTTGATATACATAAGGCAGATGATCTTATAGCTGATAGCAAGGTCAGAAATGATCAGATTGTTGCTGATGTGGAACAGGCGGTGACATCCGGGCGCACCCCTGTTGTTCTCACAAAACTGAAGAGGCACGCTGAGGTCCTATATGGAGCGCTTAAAGATAAGGCTGATAATGTGTTCCTTATCTATGGAGGGCAGACCGCTAAACAGAATCAGGAAATAAAAGATAAGATGTTTAATATACCGGATGATGAGACGCTTGTTTTGATCGCTACCGGTCAGAAGATAGGAGAGGGCTTCAATTTTCCGAGGCTGGATACGCTTATGCTTGCCGCACCTATCAAATTTGAGGGCAGACTCATCCAATATGTTGGAAGGCTGAACAGATTATATAACGGGAAGAAGGATGTGATCGTATACGATTATGTTGATACGCATATCGGATTCTTCGACAGACAGTATAAAAGCAGACTTAAGACATATCAAAAGCTCGGGTATCAGATTATTTCCAAACCAGTAAGTGAAAAACAGGTTGTAAACGCTATATATGACGGACGGGATTATACGGAAGCGTTTGAAAGAGATCTGATAGAGGCTGATAGGGAAATAGTGATTTCGAGCCCCGGTTTAAGAAGGTCAAAAGTGGAGCGCTTGATTTCTCTGATGAAGCAAAGACAGGAATCCGGCGTCGTTGTTACGGTGATAACCGCTTCTCCGGATACTGTCGGATACGGAGATACGATCGAATTATTTGCGCTGATCGACGAGATGCAAAGGAGCGGGATTTATGTCCGGGAAACGGATGGAGAATGTGAACACTATGCCGTAATAGATAAGAAGCTTGTATGGCATGGAGGAATGAATCTTCTCGGAAAGGCAGATATATATGATAACCTGATCCGTGTGGAAAACGAACAGGCGGCTGCTGAATTGCTGGAGATGACGGAGCAGATGGGAAACCGTTCGGTATGATGAATAGCAAATCCATACCTGGCCTGCAGGTTTTGGGAGAAATCCTGATACTTGCAGGCTTTTTTCGTTTTTGAAGAAAAAAACTTGACAAGCTAACGGTTTATAGCCATAATATGGCTAACTTACGTTAGCATAGATTGGGAGGATATCATGTCAACAAAGCAAAGAATACTGGATGAAGCATTAACGCTGTTTGCTGAGAAAGGGTATGACGGAACCGGCGTGGATCTGATTGCTGAACGTGTTGGCATCAAGGGTCCTTCCCTCTATAAGCACTATAAGGGGAAAGAAGAGATTCTAAATGCCCTGATAGATGTGGCGGAGGAACGGTATGATGAAATGTTTGGGTCTGAAAAAAATATCGGAAAGATACCTAAGGATCGGGAAGAGTTTATTAAGGTGACGATGGAAAGGATCTCGTTCACAATGCGGGACTCTATGATTCGCAAGATAAGGATGCTTCTTGTCCAGGAACAGTTCAGAAATGAAAGGATTTCCGAGGTTACGACCAGGCATCAGCTGGACGGAATACAGAGGATGTTTGCAAAGATCATCAAAGGTATGATGGATGAAGGTATCGTTAAGAATGATGATCCGGAACTGCTTGCGGTAGAACTTACCGCGCCTGCTGTTCTACAGATTGCAAGGTCAGATCGACAGCCTCAGTGTGAGGAAGAATGTATGAAATACATCGAAAAGCTTTTACGACATTTTTGCAAGGTATATATGAGAGAGGATTGATAGTTTGAAAATAATCGTGGAAACAGAGAGGCTGTTCCTGCGGGAAATGGAGATGGGAGATTATGATGCCTTATATCAGGTCCTTGCGGATTCTGACAATATGCAGCACTATCCATATGCCTTTGATGAGACTAGAGTCCGGAACTGGATAAAGCGGAACATGGAGCGATACTGTAAGGATGGTTTTGGACTTTGGGCGGTATGCCTGAAGGATACGGGTGAAGTAATCGGAGACTGTGGGCTGACGCTGCAGGATATAGAAGGAGAAATACTTCCGGAGATCGGATACCACATCCGTCGCAGCTGCCAGTGCAGGGGCTATGCAAAGGAAGCTGCATCAGCAGTACGGGATTGGGCGTTTAAGAATACAGATTACCCTGCGCTGTATTCATATTGCAAATATACAAATATAGCTTCCATAAGGACAGCGGAGGCTATCGGGATGCAATTTGACAGAGAATATCCTGATGAATCAAACGGGATAACACATGTATCGGTAATATATCGGAGGACTTGATCATGAATGAATATATTGCATATTGCGGGCTGGACTGTGAGGCTTGCGAAGCTCGTCTGGCAACAATTAATAACGATAATGAGCAGCGGATAAAGGTATCGAAGGAGCATCCTCTTATACGAGATACAATGAGGGGATTGAGATAGAGGTTGATACGGTAGAGGAAGAGCGCAGAAAAGGACTGGCGACTGCCGCTTCTGCCGCTCTGATCTTGCGGTGCCTTGACTAAGGCTTGTATCCGAGCTGGGATGCCCGGAATATGATCTCGGTTCATCTGGCGGAAAAGCTGGGATATGAATATGATCATGAATATAAGGCATATGAGGTGTCGGGTGAGGAAGGGACGCATGGATATGAACTATAGGGTTATAGACAAAGAAAAGTATTACCGAAGCGGAGTATTCCGCCATTTTACGGAGGACTGTAAGTGTTCTGCTTCTATGAATGCGAGAATAGATGTCACAGAACTGGTGGAGCATTCCAAGCGGACAGGCAGTAATGACAGTTAGGAGAAGTGGGATGTATATTGTCAAAGCAGAGGCAGATCAGGTAGAAAAAATCGTAGAAATGTCTATCAGAGCTTTTGAAACAGATGTAAATGTTGGTGGAGGTAAAGGCGATTGTCCGCCTGGATTTGATTCAGTAGAATGGCATAGACAAATGGCCAGGGAGGGACATTTGTATCAGGCAATGATAGGAAAAGATCTGGTAGGGGCAGCCATTTTATTCCAGGATGAAACAAAAAACAGCGTATACATTGGCAGAATATTTATTGACAGCGTCCATCATAGAAAAGGTTACGGAATTCGTTTGATGGAATGCATAGAAAAGGATTTCCCATGTGGTACGGAGTTTAATCTGGATACCCCATGCTGGAATGTGCGGACAAATGCTTTTTACAAAAGGTTAGGCTACCGTATCATAAAGATTGAGGATGGATTTGTCTTTTACCAGAAAAGAAAAAGTGAACCCGATATCATATAAAGCAAAATTCCAATATTTGTCGGGCTGATAATAAGCAAAACCGAAAGACATTCCGTTTGACTCTACTTTCCGTAGGTACCGTTATCAGAAAAACTGATTTACAATCTGTGCATGAGGGAGGTGCCATTATGCAAAGCATGATTTTAATACACCGACCGATGTGCCGCCGAACGAATGTGACGCAGACCATGCCACGAAGTGGTATGGTGCCGCCCCGGCGAGGGGGTGCGAAGCAACAGGAGGGGACGATACCTATGGAAAGAGGTGAAAACGAATATGAACCAATATGTTACAGGCGCAGTGATTAAGGAACTGCGGGAAAAGAACAGGATGACGCAGCTTCAGCTGGCGGAAAAGCTGGGAGTAAGCGATAAAAGTGTTTCAAAATGGGAAACTTCGAGAGGGCTTCCAGATATTACCCTGCTGGAGCCTATTGCGGAGGCATTCAGCATATCGGTGACGGAGCTGATATCAGGCAATACCATTCATAATGCGAACGTATCGGCAAATATGCTGCGGTCAAAGTTTTATGTCTGCCCGGTCTGTGGGAATGTAATACACAGCATGGGCGAAGCGGCGATTCATTGTCACGGCATCCAGCTTATGCCTTTAGAGGCGGAACAGACAGATGAGCATCATATGACATTCATCGAGCGTGTAGAGGATGAGTATTATGTGCGGATCGACCACAGCATGACAAAGGAGCATTATATTTCTTTTGTTGCGGCGGTTTCATCCGATGATATGCAGATGCGCACACTCTATCCGGAAGGGAACGCTGAAGCAAGATTTAAGATAAGGGGAGTCAGAAGAATCTTCTTTTACTGCAATCGTGATGGCCTGTTTTCGATTGATCCGGTAAAGGGCATTGATGACAAAGAAAGCGGATACGATGATTCGCAGGAACGCAGGGAACTGGAGAAGGCGGCAGATACGTTGTTTGGAAAGGACAGATTTGAACAGGAAATGACAGGATGATCTCTTCCTGATTATATATACTGATCGTGTCAAGGGTAAGGAAAGGAAACGGATAAGATGGAGTGGCTTACCAGCATTCGTACAGCAATCGATTATATGGAAGAGCATCTGAAGGATAACATCAGTGCGCAGGATGTATCGGATCAGGTGTGCCTGTCGCCGTTCTTTCTTCAGAGGGGATTCTCTTTGATGACCGGATACGGAATCGGGGAGTATATCAGAAACCGCAGGCTGTATAAGGCGGCATTGGATTTGAAGAATACGGATGATAAGGTGATCGATATTGCCTATGATTATTGCTATGAGACGCCGGAGAGTTTCACAAAGGCATTCACCCGCTTTCACGGTGTAACACCATCACAGGCTCGTGAAGGTGCGACCGTGAGGACGTTCCTTCCGCTGACAGTAAAACTACAGGTTCAAGGAGGCGATCAAATGAATTGCAAAATCACAACAATGTTCCCGTTTAAGGTTATCGGTTTTCAAAAGGTATTTGACA
>Ga0310695_10000519_pt1 | contig 99645 bp, 80 predicted proteins | sample RumenRJG_04DNA_FD_203882 | JGI IMG/M metagenome (GOLD analysis project Ga0310695, IMG submission 203882) | Bovine rumen microbial communities from Lethbridge, Alberta, Canada - RJG_04 (v2) (version 2) | ecosystem: Host-associated > Mammals > Digestive system > Stomach > Rumen | place: Canada...
ATATGTCGAGGTAGTTACCGAACAGGTGTCGTCAAACAAAGATTCAGTAACTACCTCAACATCCTTTGTTTGACAAAAACATTATATCACAAAATGTAATTACCAACTTTTTTCTTAACTGCTAGAATAGTTGTTTTCTATTTTAAGCGAATGCCTTCAGAACATTGACAATTTGCTGGAGATGGTTTACTTTAATGTTGGGTGGACCTTAATCCTTACGGGTTAAGGCCTTTATTATACTTACCAGCGTTGTTAATAAAGTGAGTATCACAATGATTTCCATCGTAAGTCCTCCTTTCCACCAGTCTTCTAAGCAGTTTTCACTACCGAAGATATAGAAGCAAGACCAACAAAGAACATTCTCTTCAGTAAGTTACTCACTTACCTAGAAGAGTAGAAACCCTCTAACTACGTCTAGTTAAGATAAGTCCCTACATTATATATAGAGTGGATTTTTTCGATTTTTTTGTAAAAAAAAGTTTTGAGGCTGCTACATTATTACATTGTAATAAAAAAGTTTGATAAATAGCGTTATTCACATATAATTATTTAGGTATGAATGGGATCATTATTACTAATCAAGAAATAGGACATAACGTCTATAAAATTAAAAGATATAAGGAAGAATTCTCTAAACTTGGAATCTCTTTGGATGTTTTTGTTAACGATGGAACTTTAGCGATGATTAAAGATAGTGAACTAAAAGTTAATCTACCAGCGTGTGACTTTATTATTTATTTAGATAAAGATATATATTTAGCAAGGATCCTAGAAAAAGCTGGTTATCGTTTATTTAATAAAGCTGACTTTATCAAATTATGTGATGATAAAGCGTTAACAAATATCGCTTGTGCCTCTAGAGGAATTAAGATGCCGGACACAATTACTGGTCCATTGTTTTATTCTCAGGAATTAAAAGAAGAAAATTTCAAATTCTTGGATGACGTTATTGCTAAACTCGGTTTACCTTTAATTCTAAAAAGAGTGTATGGTTCATTAGGATTAGGTGTATATCTAATTAAAACTAAAGAAGAACTAATAGAAGCATATAAAGAACATTGTCGCGCGCCTATATTATTTCAAAAATATGTCGGTAGCTCTTATGGAGTAAGCGCCAGAGTCATTATTATTGATAAAAAAGTAGTAGGTGGATTTATCCGTTATAACAAAACTGATTTTAGAAGTAACTATGGTGATAATGCTTCTAGTAGACCCTTAAAAGATGGGGATAAGTGTTTTGAACTAGCAAGTTATATCGCTAAAGAATTAGATATAGAATACGCTGGAATAGATTTTATGTTTTTAGAAACTGGCGAACCAATATTATGTGAGATTAATTCCAACGCCTTCTTTGAAGAGTTTGAAAAAGTGACAGGCATTAATGTCGCTAAAGAATATGCTTTAATGATTAAAAGAAAAATATATGAATAAGAACAAAAAGAGATTTGAACATCATTCCAAAGACTATAAAGATATAAGAGAATATCCAGTTACTAAGCCTTGTGAACTCTTAGAATTTTTACTTGAGACTTTAAAAGGACAATCTAGAAATTCTATAAAGTCTCTTTTAACTAATCACAGAGTCTCAGTGGATGGGGCCCCAATATCACAATATAACTTTAAACTCGCTAAAGGGGATGTGGTGATTATCTCAAAAACTCCAATCCATAAGAAGACTAGAAGTAACTTACCAATCATCTTTGAAAATGACGAAATTATAGTAATCAATAAACCTACTGGATTACTTTCAATCGCTAGTGATAAAGAGAAAGGCTCAACAGCCTATCGTATGTTAACTGACTATGTCCAACAAAAGGATAAACATAACCGCATTTATGTCGTTCATAGATTAGATGAAGATACCTCAGGGGTGTTGATGGTCGCTAAAAATGAAAAACTCAGAGACGCCCTTCAAGATAAGTGGAATGATCTAGTTTCTTCTAGAGGATATTATGCGATAGTAGACGGTAAATTAGACAAAAAAAGTGGCACATTGACCTCATATTTGAAGAAAAACGCTCAAAATATGATGTATTCTTCTAAAAAAGCAGGGGACGGACAATACGCGGTTACTCACTATAAAGTCATTGCTGAAAATGAGAATTATTCTTTTTTGGATGTCCATATTGATTCAGGCAGAAAAAATCAAATTAGAGTGCATTTAGGAGATATTGGTCATAACGTTATTGGAGATGATAAGTATGGTAATCCTACTAACCCAATTAAGAGACTTGGATTACATGCTTATGAATTAGTTTTAACGCATCCATTTACTAACAAAGTAATGAAATTTAAGGCTCCAGTTCCAAAAGAATTTGAAGCTCTGTTTCCAAACCTCAAAGTAAAATTGTAGTAAAGAGCAAGTATGAATATTTGGTTGACTTAAATTATATAGATGCAAATAAAGAAACAATGATTAAAAATGGCTTATGAATTGTGGAATGCATGTGTTTTCAGTGAAACAAGCAAATGAACTAATGTCTAAACAGCATCCTGTTGTGATTGAATAAGAATAATATGTGGATAAGTAATGAACTAACCACATATTTTTTTGATTTTGCAAAATAAAGGTGTATAGTAGTGGTCTTATGAAAAGAGCGTTACCTAAATACACACATAAACAAGAAATTTGGAACTCCTTAACTCACTTATCTGGGGTAGTCTTTTCTTTAATTGTTTTAGCGATATTTATAACCATTCAAGTAAAGCATAATTTGACATTTAAATATATGTATCCTTTTTATATATATTTTATTTTTATGTTCATGGTTTTTATGAATTCCGCTTTATATCATTCAAGCCCACAAAATAGTAAAATACGTGTGGTCTGTCGTGTTATTGACCATTGTGACATATATTTATTTGTTGCTGGAACATACACTCCAATATGCTTAAGAGAGATTTCTGATTATAATATTTCTACTGCCTTAATTGTTATTCAGTGGTCCCTAGCAGTTATTGGATTTTTAGTCACTATTTTTGGTTTAGGAAATAAGAAATGTGACTTAGTGGGATATATTATCTATATCATTCAGGGTTGGGCAGTAATATTCTTCTATCCGTTTAAACAAGTGTTAGACTTTAATGTGTTTCTTTTTATCTTGCTTGGTGGAGTGGTCTACACAATTGGTGCTATTTCATACGCTATCGGTAAAAAGAACAAATGGTTTCATACGTATTTTCACCTATTTATTTTAGTCGCTGCTATTATCCAGTTTATTGGAATATATAACATCCTCTGTCCGTTTTTTACTTATTAAAAAAACAAATTTTTAAAATCATTTACTACATTGTAGTATAGAATTGTTTACTATTATTTTCTTGATAAATATCCTTGCATGCTCGTATAATAAACGACATTAAGAAAGCTGTGTAGTATGTTTGTGATATTGGAACACACATATTTACCGCATTCTTAATCCTCTTAGGAGGTTAAACGATAATGAGATGTTACATAAATTCGTAGTGAATTATTAACTTCTCAAAAAAAGGAACAGGCTTATTGTAGCCGGATACTAATTAATTATTTGGTTATATTTGCTAGCTCCTTCAAGGGGCTTTTTATGTTCCAATTAGACGGAGGTTTGAATTATGCAAACAAAAAAGAAACGCCTTAGTATTTTATGTGGTGCTACCTTATCTCTTGCATTTGCAGCCTTAGCAGTTTCTATGATTACCAATGATTCTAGTTTCTTAAAGACTAAAGCTAATGGTATCTATGCTGTTAATTTTGGAGCAAGCAACGGACAAGCTACAGTTGCCACAAAAAAGACAACCATTAGCGGTGCCAAAACAGGAAGTAACAATGATGTGAACGTTGAATATAAAAACATGACACCAGTTAGTGGAAAAATCGGTAAGCTAAATGCCTCAGTGAACGGCTTTAAAGCTTATTATGGAAATGCTACTCCAATCAATGGTATTTCTTCTATTACCGTAGTTAGCAATGCTACCGCAGGTGATGCAGTTGTTAAATACGGAAGAACTTCTGCTTGTATCGATGGTGAATTCGATTTAGCAAGTGGCAGTGTTGATGGTATTTACGCTCACTATTTTAAGATTGTTGCTGACAAAGAAGTCACAATTGACAGTGTTGGTATCGATTTAGCTTGTGATAACACTGATAACGGATTTGAAGCATCATACGTTGACAGCATTACCAGTGAATTCTCATATGAGTATCAAGAAAGTACTGACACATATGATTTGAAACACAATCAAGCAGGCAGTGTGAAAAAGATTTCTGTCCCAGACTTTTATGTTGGTGATGAGGGATTTAAATATGTAACTAGATTAATTGGAAAAAGTGGTTATACTGGCTCTTATGGTTTCTTAGAAGGTGCTAGTAATTATTTGGAAGATGTATATTTTCCAGAGACAATCACTGCTTTCGGAAACTGGTTTTTTAATTCCTCCTCTTATAATAAACTAACTTCGTTTTCTATCCCTAGAGAATTAAGTACAATTGGTGGAACAAGTGCTTATGTTATTCCAAAGAGCACTTCATTAACTACTGTTTACTATAATGCAAAAAATCTCTCTTATACTGATTCCAAAGGATTTTCATCTTCAAATCAAACCGCTTTAGAGAGTGTTTATGTTTCTTATGATGTTGAATCATTACCTAATGCATTTGTTACTTCTTTTAGAGATGGAGTTACTCTTTATTATGAAGGAACCGAAGCAGAATGGGCTGCTTTAACAACTAATGCTAGTAAATGGAATACTGCTTCTACTGTTATTTGTAGTGATACAGTTTTAGCGGACGTTACATTCTCATTCGCTGGTGCGACACTTGGCACATTTGAGGATAGCAAAACCACTAATACTAAAGTTGGCGCTTCATTAGATAATCCAGGAACACCAGTTAGCTCTGATGCTACTAAGAAATTTGATGGTTGGTACACCGAACCTGATGGAGCTGGATTAAAGGTTTCCTTCCCATATTCGGTTACTGAAACCACAACAATTTACGCAAACTTTATTGATATGCCAGCTGGATATTCGTTAGATAACCCAGTTGATGCTATTTTAGATCATACTTATTCATTTGCCACTGACTCGACAAGTAGATTTGCCTATGTGAGATATACAGCTGCTAGTGACATTGTAGTTATGGCTACTGCCACCAACTGGTCTAGCACTGGAACTTGCACATTCAAAGTTTATGATGTCGATGGTACTGAAGTGTCTATTTCTAGTGGAAATGGTGCAGATACTGATGTTAAAGTTGGTCCAACTGCTCCTTCTTCAAGTGGAGCTAATGTTCCTGTCAAAATTAGAATGAGCGCAGGTGATGCTTACACATTTAGATTTGGTACTTCTAGTTATGACGCATCATTTGATGTCACTGTTAGAGAACCAGGTGCAAACGAAGACTTTACAACTGCAACTGCAATTGACGAATTTGGTACTGAATTCGAATATACAGTCAATAATTATGGTGTGAGATGGGCTTATGTTGACCTCACTCCAGGAGATTATGTCTTTAACGCAAAAGCCAATTCTTGGGCTGGATTATATGTTGGTACAATTAGTGGAAACACATGGACTAATTTAACTGGTTCTAATTTTAATGCTCCAGGATCAGGCAAAGATGTCATGTTGTCCGTTACAACAGCGGGCAGATTCTATATTCCAATGACCGCTAACTCTAATGGAAATGCTGTCACTTTAAAAATTTATAGTGAAGTTCCTGAAACCTATTCCAGATCATCAGCTAAAGAAATTACTGTTGGTGGGGATTCCGTTACTGCTTCATATACAGCTGAAATCCAACCAAAATGGTTTAAATTTACCGCCGCTTCTGCTGGCAGATACATTATTTCTAGTAACAAAACTTTAACTGTTGCTACAGGCACAAACTCTTGGAAATCAACAACTCGTTATATCGGTGTTTACTCTTATGTTGGTGACGAAGAAACAAAAGAAACAATCACTAAAAATGGTACTTCTGAAGTTTACGCTGATTTAGCTGCTGGCGTTTATTACATTAAAGCCGCTACTTACTCAGGTGCATCTTATGATTACACTTTAGCGGTTTCTATGATTTCTCAAGTTACTTTGACATATGATACTCATGGTGGTTCAGCAATTGCTCCTGAAGAAGTTTACTCAGGATTTGCAATCACTAAACCAACTGATCCAACAAAAGCAAATTATAGATTTGATGGTTGGTATACAACTGATCAATACACAACAGTATTCTCATTCGATAACGGAATTACTGAAAATACCACAATTCACGCTAAATGGGTGAGACAATATATAGTTACAATTCATGCAAATAATGGTACTGAAGCCACAACTGATTTAGCAGATGAAAACGTACCATATGTTCCTGAGACTCCTGTTTATGAATTCCATGGATTCTTAGGTTGGTATTATGATGAAGATTTAGAAACTCCGTTTAATCCAGAAGCTGTAGTTACTGGTGATTTTGATATCTATGCTGATTGGAAAGTACAACATTATTCAAACGCTGCTGCGTCATTTATTGAAGAAGTCGCAAATTCAGCTGACTATTTATATGCATATGATGATACCCCAGCCGGAATTGTTTCTACTGGAACATATCAATTCACTACTTTTGCAAGTTCTGAATATAGTGGATCTTTACCAGGCATTAAATCAACAAATAAGGGTATTAATAGTTCTGAATGTTCAATTACTTTAAACTTTGAAAATGCTGGTTTATTTAGCTTTAATTACGCTGTTTCTTCAGAAGGCGCTAACTGGGATTACTTCCAAGTTGCTGTTAATGGAGAAGAAAAGCTTAAAAAGGGCGGAACTACTTTGATTAATACTACATCTGGTGATATTAGAGTTGAAAAGGGTCAATCTCTTACAATGCTATATAAGAAGGATAGTTCTTCTCATGGTGGTATCGATGAGGTCTATATTTGGAATATGGCCTTTAAGCCTGCTCCAGTGATTCTCACTAGCATTTCTCTTGATACTTCTAATGTGAAAACCTCATTTGAGTTAAATGAAGAATTTACTTATGAAGGATTAGTGGTTACTGCTCATTATAGTGATGACACTTCCAAACCAGTCACTCCTACTTCAGTATCTACTCCTGATATGACTAGCGATGCAAAAAGAACTGTTACAGTCACATATGTTGAAGATGAAATTGAAAAAACAGTTCAATATACAATTGTTGTTGGTAATCCACCAAGATATACCAATTCAGCTGCTTTATATGTCGATTCTTTAGGCGCTGATTTCTTAGATGAACCTGAAGATGGAGGCATTACTTTTGGTTCATATAACTTTATTAGAACTGTTGATGGAGATCCTGTTGATGGTATTAAATCTAATAATAAAAATTCAAGTAATACTACAGCTGTAATGACCTTAAAATTTAAAGCTGCTTGTATATTTACATTTAGCTTTAAAATTGAGTCTGAATCAGGATATGATAAGGGCTACGTTTTGAAAAATGTATCTTATATTCCACTTCCTGAAGGGTCAGGAAAATCCTTCCCTGTCAGTGGTGATGTTGTTTTAGAAAATGTTACAGTCACTGTTGCTGCCGGTGATACCATTTCGTTTAAATACGAAAAAGATAGCAGCGGGGATACTGGATTAGACACATTCTTTATCTACGGCTTTAGCTTTGCTGCTATTGCTTAATTAAATTAATTACACTTATAGGAGGGCCATGTTATGAAAAATACAAAATTCTTATTTGTAGTAATTTCTTCTTTCACCATGGCCCTTACTGGGTGTGGTAATGAAGTTCCAAGTGGTGGTGACGTCAAAGTTACTGGCGTCACCATCAGTGAATCTTCTCTTGATATGAAAGTCGGAGAAGAATTTACTTTAACTGCAACTGTTGCTCCTAGTGACGCTACTAATAAAGAAGTTACTTGGTCAAGTTTACATAGTGAATTTGCTAGTGTTTCTAATGGAGTGGTCACTGCTTTGGCAGTGGGTGAGACTGATATTACAGTTACAACCTTAGATGGTTCTTATACTGATACATGTCACGTGTCGGTTTCTAAAGATGAAATAAGAACCATTAAAGGATATATTTTTGATAGTAAATCTCTTATAGATGGGAACCCATATTATAAGAACGATCAAGAATATATAGAAATAACTGATAAAGGTGAAGATGGAGGAGTACCTTATTATCTTTTACCTTATGAAAAAGAAATTAGATTCTCATTAAAAGATAAAGACACTATTAAAGCGACTGGAATGAAAGTCGATGATGTAGCTCATGAGATTGACAAAGATGGCTATGTCTCTTTTGTGGCTCATGTTGATGATGAAAGCGAATTCTTCTTATCCTTAGAAGTGACGTTTAAAGATGAAACTCCTATTGGAGGAGATTATTCCTTCTCAATTAATAATAGTGATCATATCTCTTTAGAGATGTATGCGGAAGATAAAGTCCAAAGGATTAACGGCACCAATCAGGGTGATGTGGTCTATATTAAACCTGTCGCTAGTGATGAAAACTTTGAAGTTCATAAGATAGTGGTTACTTATTATACTTCTGATGTTGGCTCTAAAATGACTTTAGAAGCCACAAAAGAAGGAGATTATTATAAATTCACAACTCCATATTGTTATAACAAAGTTTTAACAATTACCGTGAGTGAAATAAATAACTCTTTATTAAAAGGATACGAATTACCAGGTAATTATCTAGTAGTTGAAAAAGCTACATATACTTCTAATCACGTGTATGATGAATTTTCAGCAAATACTTTGCAAATCGCATCTTCTGGAGCGATTAAATTTGGTAATTATTCCAACCAATTAGCAAGCGCGACAAGTGTTACTGGTAGAGGCACTGCTCATGACGCTGAGCACTATACCGACTTTATTTATGACACTAACTTCTTCTTTGCAAATGCTGGTGGAAGTGATGCATTAAGAGCTCCTTTTGCGGCTTCTTATGATCTTGTTGCCGTAAAGATGAAAGATAATACAGAAAAGAAAGGTTACTCTTTAAATACTGAACTAATTGTTTTAGATAAAACTTACTTTGTTATTACAGTATATTATTTAGATGATTTATACGCCTGTGCGTTAGTGAATTATACCGATAAAGTTGTTTATTTCAATACAACGCTAGAGATGCTAATGGGAAATAAAATCACTGATGCAAGGGCCATTTATTCTATTTTTCAAGACAAAGATGTATTAGTTTCTGTTTCTTATCAAAATGATGGTGGAAATAAAGAAAGAATCGCATTGGATAGTGGATGCGGAGTGTTTGCTGGTGATTATGGTAATTTAATTGTTCCAAATACCGCTACCGGGATTTATGAAGATAGCAATTATGTTCTAGTTATTGACGGAACTACTTATAAGCTAAGTAACGCTGATTATATTGTGACATTAACTGTTGATGTCGTTAATATGACATATATATTTGTTTCTAAAGAAGCAAATACCAGTTCAATCCCATCATTTAAAGGATTAACATTCAAAGGAAATGTCTATTCTGATTGGGATGAAGGATACGTCAATGTATGGGTTGTATTTGATGATTATGACGGAGATAACATCACTGGAAAGATTATCCACGGCGCTGGCACATATTCTTCTCAATGGTTTGCTTTCACCGCGACATACGATTTAGGAAATAACGTTATTACTTTAACAATTACATCACAACAATATGGAAAAGATGAAATTGGAAGAAGTTGTAACGCAACATGCGCTGAAGGAAAAATGACCTTCACCAGTGAATTTAGTTCACGTTCACCATTTACAGTAAAAGGACTTGTCGCTACTTGTAGTGACTTCCACTTATAGGAGGATATCGTCATGAAAAGAATTGGAAAATTATTATTACCATTAGTTGCCTTATTAGGATTATCATCTTGTGGAGAATCAACACCTTCTGGTGATGATTTGGATTATTTAGATAACATCGATAAAGATATTGTCACCTTAACTACTAACAGGGTGCAAGAAGGCGGGCATTATTCCGAAGGATTTGAAGATGTGCCATTTAGATATTTCGCCAATGATAGCAGATATTTATTCATCTTCCAATCTGATGTTACAAGTGATCCATCATTTACAGTTGAATCATCTAGACCAGATTCTGTCACTATTGAAATGGATGAAACCGATGTTTCTAAATTCTATGTGATTACGCACAATCCAGGAGACAGCATTATTCGAATATTTAGTTCTGAAGAAATGCTTGTTTACCGTGACGTCATTAGAGTGAGAACAGGGTTTAGCAAAGAAGAAGTATTGAAAGCTGTATATCACTATGATGTATATACAACGCCAAAAGAATGGGAACCGTATTTTGGAACTTGGTCATTCTCTACCACTAATTATGAGGAACCAGTTGATTGCGTAATAAGTGGAAAAGATGGTGAAGTTGAAATTACAACAATTACTTTAAACTTTACACTTGAATATTTAGAATATCGTGAAAGAGGAGACATTTATTTCTTCTTAACAACTTATAGCGACGTTTCTTCTAGTGGTGAGACCTCAATATTCGGTGTAGGTATTAGCCGCTGTGCTGAATATTTGTATGTTTATTATAAACATGAAGGACAAGGTAGCTTGTTAACTATGTTAACTAATCCAAAAAGATAAAGGAGCTTATATATGAAAAAGAGTAGATTATTAGTAGCGCTATTAGCGCTACCGTTAGTGGTAGTAGGATGTGGAGGATCTAACCCAGATGTACCACCTGAACCACCAGTTATTGAACCAGATACTTATAAAATTATGGTTACTTGCCCTGAAGGGGTGAATTATACCTTATCTAAAGATGAAGCAGAAGTTGGAGAAACTGTGACGCTAGTTATCGATTCAGTTAATGAAGGTTTTTCTATTAAGGAAGTAACATTAAATAATAGTGTTATTACTCCAGCTGCAGACAATAAAACATATTCATTCACAATGCCAGATAGAAGCGTTCGTCTTGTGATTAAAGTCGATGTTTCTGGCGATGTTGTTATTGTTGGTGATTTAGCCGCTAAACTTGTTAAAGAAGGCAATATCTATGTTGCTAGAAATGTTGTGGCAAACGGAAGTAATGCAACAGCTAAATTTGCTTATCAAGTGAAATCAGGAGATACCGTAACCACTTTAGGCGTTTTAGATTTAGATGAATCCAAGTCTTTTGGTACTATTGGTATGACTGGAGATAAAACATACAACCTCTCAGTTGGCACTGGCTGTACATATGATTTCTATTTTGATCCAGAAGCTAATTTAGAATATGGCAGATGTTATATTCAAAGGGTGGGTGTTTCAGCTTATCCAACAACAGTTCCTTCTTTAGAGAGCATTTTAATCACTAATAGAACTGTTAGAAGCGAATACGCAGTTTACCCATTAGGATATAAGCATGCTCATTATGTTATTGGTGATAACTCAACAACTGATACGGTTTATTTAACTTATGACTATAAAATGTATGAGAACAATGTATCTTTTGCCAAAGTCTTAGATAACACTCCAATGAGTGATAAAGACCCAATGTTTGTTTATAAACAATATGACGCAACCAACAAACTTTATACAGTTGTTGATACATTTGAAAAATATCAAGGTAAGAAGTTAATTAATGATGACTATTACCGACCAAGTTATAACAATAACACTGTTTATAGTGCAAAATTTAATGTCGTTGAAGGCGATGACTGGGGACAAGCATATGCGTTAAACGAAAAGAACGCACTTAGAAATGTTCGTACAAGTGCTCACCAACCACACTATTTTGTAGAAAGAGATATTATGGACGCTTACCGTAATGGTTTTGGCTCCGATAATGGTGTTTCTTATCAAAACATTGATATCAAGAACACTCCAAATGCTGATGGTAGCTTTGCTGTTACTATCGACACAATTAAGGAAATAAATACTGGTTCAACTGGAAGTTCTATTACTGGCGACCAAGTCGAATGCGCTTATGTTTATGATGTAGACATGACTTTCACAAAAGCTGGTGCTTTAACTAGCTTAGAATATAAAGAAAAATTATTCGATGCTGATAAATGGGATTTTGTGAATCATGAAGCAAAAACAGGACAAAAAGGGACAACCATTAAAAATATTAGTGCCATTTATGAATATGGTGACTATTATACTGGTGCTCCAAGTGACCCTGATTTCAATTTAAATGATTACTTTATTACTTCCTTTAATGCGGATAAAGTGCAATTCTTCAATTCCAATTTAAAAGATAGACATGATGTTACCAGTGGAGAAAGTTTTGTTGGCATTAAAGATCGTATTTATTTTGTCGATGATAATGGCGAATATAACGCTAACTTAGTTAACAAAAAGAGTATTTTTGAACCTGCTACTGCATTAGATTTATGGCAATACGGACCAACTGCATCTACTAACGAAAACGCAATTAGCAAATTAGATACCGATAGTTATTACCAAATGACTGCTCACGATATTGGTAAATCCACTTTAACATTTACTAATCACGTTGCAGGAACTGGAACATCTTTAAATCTTGATGTAACTGTTGATTACGTGACTTTAGCATGGTATTTCTGGATTAAGGAATATGATTATCCAGTGACTTCTAGAGACACTGCTGATGTAAAAGCTGGTGGCACTTATACCTTTGAAGTTGGTGTACATCGTGATACCTCTCCATTTATTTATCATGCTGTTAGCGAAAGACCTGATTTATTAACAATTACCTCTGAAGATAATTCCCGCTATTTAACTATTAATGTTTCTAGTGCTGCCGCTATGGCATTAACCACTAACACCAATGTTAAAGTGTTTATGAATTCTGATTATTATGAAGACGGCTTTACTGCTGAAAGAAGCCCATTAATTTTCACAATTATTCCAGCAGATGTTGATCCAACTGGTACTTGGAATGCTGTTTCTCCAGACATGCCTAAAACCAAGATTGTCTTTAGTGAAGAAGCTTACGATGATAAAGGCAATAAGAAAGGTTATGTTATTGATGAATATTACGATTCCAAAGGACAATATCTTGGCACTGATAGATATGATTTCTATTATCAATTTAAAAATGGCCAATTAAGTGCCACTATGTACGCTGTTGATATTGAAACTATTGATCCAAGTGAAGGAGATCTTGATAATCCAAAGAGTTTTGTTATTGATTTCTTCTACAGCAGTTCAACAAATTACTATTACTTATTTATAGCCTATTTCGAATATGTCCCTGACTACGAGTCTTATTGGTACTATGCTTTAATCGGAGACTTTGGAGACAATGTTGTCGAAGCATATGATTTAGATAACGCTAGATATTCTCCATTTGAAAAGAAGGCTGCTTAATCTAAATATGAAAAGAAAGAATCTTCTCTTAGCTTTATTAGGAGTGGTTTCAGTATCATCTTTAGCCGGATGTGGTTCCAGTGACGCTGAAATAAATTCTCTTTCAAGCGCCTTAAAATACATGTGCAATAATTATAACTATACAATTAGTTATACGGGCACAACATATGTAAAGCATTCACTTGTTTATACAACTAATGCAGTCGGCGTATATTCAGCAACTTATCCTGCTATGGATAATATCTACATTAAGGACAATGGTGGAGTTTATCATTTAACTTATGACGATGGGCATGTTCCAAGCGAATATTTGCCTTATGGTACAGATTTATTTGATGGCACTTATCGCTATTCTCTGTTTGGGGTAAGTGCAAATTACATTAATAAATTGAACCCTAATGTCAATGAGGTCACTATAAGCGACAAAACTTATCGAATGGGATTTTTACTCACAATTGGATTTAAATCCACTGATATTGTCAATATGGGTGCTTTAACGGCATCCTATGCTGACAAACAGGTGACATTTTCAACAACTTTAGGAAATGCCCAATTAATTTATGTAGCATCTGATTTTGGAACTACAAAAATTAAAATTGTTGATGACTTCTTAAAAGATGGTGGTTCACACTTCGTTCCAAATAACAACCAACAAAACTTTGGGAAGTTAATTAGAAGCAATAATTTCTCTCAAGAAATATATCAATTTGGAGATAGTGAAGAGACTACAGGTTATATTGGCACCGCTAATTTTCATCCACATTACTATTTTCAATATTATAACGCTAGCTCTAACTATTTAACTGGTGCGATAGCGTTAAATTGTAAAGCAACTGATGAACATCCTGAACTATATGGCTGCTATCAATTTTCTTTAGTGTATTCAGAAAGAGGAGTTACTCCTTCAGTGATGAATATTCCTTCTTATTCTGAGCCTGATGTTGTTGCTTATTATCATTATCCAACATTCTTGTCTTTGTTAGATAACATGCAATATATGAAAAAGTGGAATGATACATTATTCCCTGATGTTTCTCATGAAACGACCTCTTATACAGTTACTCACATGGCAACTTTAACTGATTTTGCTAGTAATTTCTCTTTAGATAACGCTTTTAGCGGACACACTCCAGTAGCGTTAGGAATTGATTACAAAATCACTGCAGATAAAAATCATATTATTTATTTCTATTATCGTTTTAATTATGATGGGGCAGCGTATATTATGCCGATTCCTTTATATAATTTTGGTAAAGTCTCTAATAATGTACTTGACCAAATTTATAATGAATATAACGATTAATATAAGTTAACACAGGGTTGTCAAATAAAAGTATCCGTCAATAATTGCCACATCGACATTTAAATATATATTCTTTTATATGTATTTTATTTTTATGTTCATGGTTTTTATGAATTCTAGCTTATATCATTCTAGCCCTCAAAATAGCAAAATACGTCTTGTCTGTCGCGTAATTGACCACTGCGATATCTATTTATTTGTCGCTGGAACATACACTCCAATATGTTTGTGAGGCCAATGATGAAGATGCAATCATGACTCCTTCATTTACCTATCACATGGGCACGGAGGCTTTAGAATTTACAATCGTCGTTTCTATTAATCCTGTTACTCCAGCAACCTTATCTTCTATTGCTTTATCTGGACAATCTACAGCTTATGAAGTTAATGAAACATTCTCTTTTGATGGAACAGTAACCGCCACTTATAATGACGGTTCAAGTAAAACTGTTGCTCCTACTAGTGTTTCTACTCCAGATATGAGCACTACCGGAAGTAAAACTGTGACAGTCTCTTATACTGAAGGAGATGAAACTAAAACCGCTAGTTATACCATCACCGTTACTGAGGAACATGAGGAATCATCAATTTATGGTTCTTATTCTCATGACCGAGAAAGTTATACGTCTTCCAATCCTGAATATTATGATCGCTACATTATCACTTTAAATGAAGACGGGACTGGCACATATGTTAGAGAGTTTCATAATGCATATCCATCTATTAAAACAATGTCGTTTACATACACAATTTCTGGTTCTAGTATCACATTTACATATGTAAGTGGTGAAAACACCGATGCTTATATTGGTTATAGATTATTTCCTGCTGGACCAAGTGAAGGATACACACCTACAAATACTACAGGCGTTATCAACACAGATGGTTCTATATCTGTTACGCTTTATAAATCGGGCGCTGATAACGGAACATTTACTTTTAAAAAATAATCAATTCAATCAAATTTGATTTGAGGAGTGATAAAATTCACTCCTTTTAATATATTTAGAATGGGTCTATAATAAATTTGTTATTGAGGTCTTTGATATGAAATCTAAAAGATTTATTTCTTTATCATTAATGTTTGGCTTAACTGCTGGATTATTCGCCAGTATATTTTCAATTAATAACCAAGTTGAAGCGGTGAATGCTTCAAGTTGGACTGCTTATACCCATTATGATGGAGCAACTTATTATAATGACATTTCTGATACTTTAACTGGCTCTAGTTTAACAAGCGCATTACGTACGTTGAATAATTCTAAAAAGAAAAGAAGCGGTGGTTATAAAGCTTTATTGAATGATGATTTCTGGGCTAGATATACTGATTTTGATTCCAACTCAAGTTATTCTCAAGACACAACACATAACTTACCTTATAGTAATAAAATTGTTTCATTCTATTCTGGTAATGTAGCTACTAATGCATCAGGAATGAATAGAGAACATGTTTGGCCAGACTCCAAAGGAGGGGATTTAGTTGAAGCAGATTCTCATATGGCCAGGCCAACTTTAACCTCTGAAAATAGTTCTCGTGGTAATTCATTCTATGTAGAGGGAATGAAAACCACATCTCAAGGATGGGATCCCGCGATGGAAACATGGGGAGATGAAACATATAGAGGTGATGCAGCACGTATTATTTTCTATTGTGCAATGGCTAATGGAAGCTTAACTTTAGTTGATAAGTCATCAGATAATAACAATAACAAAACAATGGGTAAATTATCCGATATCCTTAGATGGAATTTGACTTATGGAGTCAAACAAAGAGAAATGAATAGAAATGAAGCTGTTGAAGCAATTCAAGGTAATAGAAACCCATTTATTGATCACCCAGAATATGCATGTAAAATTTGGGGAGACACTAATAGCGCTACTAGGGAAGCATGTGGTATTGCCCCTACTCCTTCTATTTCTGTTAGTAAAATTTCTGCAACTTTAGAAGTAGGAGATTCGACCACTATTAGTGCTACTAGTAGCGATTATTCGCAAATTACTTGGTCAACTAGTAATTCAAGTGTTGTTTCATTAAGTGCTACTAGCAGTGATTCTGGAAGTAATATTACTTTAACTGCTACTGGAGTAGGATCCGCTACTATTACTGCTAAAGCCACTATTTCTGGAACAGAATATTCTAAAACTTGTTCAGTCACAGTTAATGGTGGAGCAGAAATAGAATCTATTTCATTAAATGTTACTGAAAAAACATTAAAGCCATCAGATAGAGTGCAACTTCGAGTTACAGTTAATCCTAGTGAAGCTAAACGACCAACATTTGTTTGGTCTAGCAGTAATGAAGCTGTTGCTAGCGTTGATGCTAATGGGTTAGTAACCGCTACTGGAATCGGTGATTGTGAAATTGTAGTTAAGACAAGTGATAATAAATTTAACGCCAAATGTGATATTCATGTTAATAATGGTAGCGCTCCATCAGGATGTGGTGGAAATGTTATTACAACCAGTGTAATTTTAAGTTCTTTAAGTTTACTCGGTGTAGGTATATTATTAATTAAACGAAAGTTTATTAAATAAACAAAATAGGAGATTTAATTTTATGGCAGTCAAGAAAGCAAAACCAGAAAAGAAACCTTTAGTGAAGAAAGCAGTCCCAGATGAGAAAAAAGCTACTCCAGCAAAAAAGGAGGCTCCAAAGAAAGCCGCTAAACCTGCAGCTAAAAAACCTGAGCCAAAAAAGGAAGCAACAAGAACATATCATGTTGTTAAAAGACCTGAAGACGGCAAATGGGAAGTGAAATTCGCTGGCGGACAAAAGGCAATCAAACTATTTGACACCCAAAAAGAAGCCTTAGAGTATTCTAAAGTCATGGCGAAAAACCAAGGCGGAAGTATGTTAGTTCATAATTCTAAAGGCGCAAATAAAGGTCGTATTAAAAAGAAATAATTTCATTCAATTATTTAAAAGAGAAGCAGTGATGCGTCTCTTTTATATTTTTTATTCGTTTTCTTGTGCTCTTTTTACGTGAGCTTCGTATTTCTTTCTTTCAGCAGTATTAAGAATCTTTTTTCTCATACGGAAGGTAGTAGGAGTGATCTCTACTAATTCATCACTATTGATGTAATCTAGACAAGCTTCTAGAGACATCTTTCTTGGTGATTTAAGAACTACTGTATTATCTTTATTAGAACTTCTCACATTAGTGAGATTTTTCTTTTGGGTGACGTTAACCGCTAAATCAAAATCATAACGATGTTCGCCAACAATCATTCCTTCATATACTTCAGTTCCTGGAAGAATAAACATTGTTCCTCTTTCTTCGGTATGTTCAATTGCATATGGAGTGGCTTGACCAGCTTCTACTGAGACTAATACTCCAATATTTCTTTCTCCAATAGAAGAAGATTGGACTGGGCGATATTCTTTATAAGTATGAGAGATAATGCCATAACCTTTGGTTAAGGCCATGAAATTAGTCATATAGCCAAGTAAGCCTCTTGAAGGAATGACATATTTAAGAATAGTGACTGTTTCTTTAGCGTCCATAGATACTAGTTCGCCGCTTCTTTCTCCAATAGTGACCATGATATCGCCAACATATTCGTTAGGTACATCAATTAATAAATCTTCGTATGGTTCACATTTAACCCCATCAATTTCTTTAATAATAACTTGAGGTTTGCTGACTTCGAGTTCAAATCCTTCTCTTCTCATATTTTCTATTAAAATAGAAAGATGGAGCTCACCTCTACCAGAAACAATCCAAGATTCAGTATTTGGAATTCTTTCTACTCTTAAAGCGACATCCCTTTGAGTTTCTCTAAATAATCTTTCTTCAATTTTTCTCGCAGTTAATAATTTGCCGTCTTTTCCAGAAAATGGAGATGAGTTAGTGCCAAAAGTCATTTGAAGAGTTGGTTCATCAAGTCTAATTAATGGAAGTGGATCAACTGCGCTATAAGCACAAATAGTTTCTCCAACGTTAATATCCGCTAAGCCAGCAACTGCAACTATATCTCCAGCGCTAGCTTCATTAATTTCTAATCTTTTTAAGCCCTGGAAGCCAAATAATTTTAAAACTCTAAAATTAGTAGTGGAGCCATCTAGTCTAGAGACTGTACAGTTATCATTAACATGAATGGTTCCTCTTTTAATGGTGCCGATACCGATTCTTCCAACAAAGTCATTATAATCAAGTAAAGCGACTTGCATTTGTAGTGGCCCGTTACTATCAGCTTTAGGAGCAGGAATTTCATCAATAATAGTTTGTAAGATTGCATCCATTCCTTCTACTTGACTAGCTGGATCACTATCTAAAGAACTAGTGCCTTTTAAAGCAGAAGCATAGACAGTTTTAAATTCTAAAAATTCATCTGGAGCCCCTAATTCAATAAATAAAGTTAATACTTCATCTAAAGTTTGTTCGATGTTTATATTCGCTCTATCAATTTTATTGATAACCACAATTGGTTTAACATGGGCTTCAAGTGCTTTTTTAAGAACGAATCTAGTTTGAGGCATGGTTCCTTCAAATGCGTCTACTAAAAGTAAACAGCCATCCACCATGTTCATAATACGTTCGACTTCTCCACCAAAGTCAGCGTGACCTGGAGTGTCTAAAATATTAATTTTTGTACCTTTATAAACTATAGATGTAGTTTTTGCTAAAATGGTAATTCCTCTTTCTCGCTCAATATCATTTGAGTCCATAGCTCTATCTGATAATTCTTCATTACTTCTAAATGTTTCGGAGGATTTTAAAAGTTGGTCAACTAAAGTAGTTTTCCCGTGATCGACGTGAGCGATGATTGCGATATTTCTCATTTCCATAATTATTCCTCCTAATTACAAAAAATCTTTTCTAGTTTAGAAAAGACTTAACCTAATTTCAAGAATAATTATATTAAATAATATCTTTTATATGATTTTTTCTTACTTTTGTGACGTTTGAAACGAATTCTATCGCATCTTTTTTACTTAATCCTTTAGCGACTAATTCGTTTACTAATTTTATAATTACTTCATCATTATAGTTTTCTTGATTATCTTTATTACCTTCAACAATAATGACCATTTCACCTTTTAAGGTGGATTCATCTAGTTTTACTAATTCTGATAAACTACCAATGATATTTTCTTCATTTATCTTGGTTAATTCTCTTTGTAAAGAAATGCGTCTATCTCCTAAAACTTCTAATAATAGTTTTAAGGTTTTAACTATTCTATGAGGTGATTCATAAAAGATTAATGTTTCAGATTTATTTTTAATAGATTCTAATTCTTCTTTCGCTTCATTTTCTTTAGAGGATAAAAAGCCGTGGAAATAAAAGTGACTAGTGTCTAGTCCAGATCTTACTAAAGCATTAATAAAAGCGGAGCTACCAGAAATAGTTGAGACCGCAATGTCATTTTCTAAACAAAGTTTAGTTAATATATATCCTGGATCAGATATTCCTGGATAGCCAGCATCTGACATATAGGCAACTTTTTTGCCATCTTTAATTTGCTTAATAAGATTTAAACTAGCTTCTACTTCGTTATGTTCTCTTAAAGAGATTAATGGTTTTTTAATGTTGAATTTATGTAATAAGTCATTGGTGTTTCTCGTATCTTCTGCGGCAATTAGATCCATTTCATTAATTACTTCAATTGCTCGAGCAGAAAATTCTCCTAAATTACCAATAGGAGTAGCGATTAAATATAAGAGATTATGGGAATGATCAAAAGACTTAATTCTTTTCATTTCTATTTTCTTTATTTTCAAAGTTCTTCTTTAGTCGATAATGAGTTTGATCAAAGAAATCTTTTAAGGATAATACTTTTGTATCTTCTTCATTATCAATTCTCACTGTTTTAGAGATGACGTTAATACTTGTTACTTCATATTGGACTTTATCAATAAAGACTTTAGTTCCGACTTCAGGGAATTCTTTCTTTAAATCAGTATAAGCATCATCTTCATATTTTAAGCAGCACATTAATTTGCCACATTGTCCAGAAAGTTTAGGGATGTTGATTGCCAACATTTGATTCTTAGCGCGGTTAATGGAAATGCCGTCAAATTCAGAATTAAAACTAGCGCAACAAAGTGGGAGTCCGCATAAACCAATTCCGCCAATCATTTTGGCCTTATCTCTACTACCAATTTGACGGAGTTCGATTCTCGTATGTAGCCTACTTGCTAAAGCCTTTAGAAGTTCACGGAAATCGACACGTTCATCAGCGACATAAGTGAAGATAACTTTGCTTTTATCTAAGGTGTACTGGCAAGATAATGGATTCATATCTAAATTGGCCTTTTTGACCTCAGTTTTACAAATTTCTAGGGCAATTTCCGCGTCTTTTATATTAGTTTCGTGTAATTTGACATCAACATCTGTTGCTTTTCTAAGCACTGGTTTAAGCTCAAGTTGAGAGTGATATTCCTCTATTGAAATAGGCTTAACTTGAACTTCACCTAGCTCTGGTCCATGAGTAGTTTCGACAACTACCTTATCACCAATTTTAAGGTCTAAATCTTTAGCACCAAAAAAGTAGCAATGATTTGCGTAAACAAACTTTATACCAACGTAACAATCAAATGTATTTTCCATAATGTTTATTCCTTTACAATGTATAAGATAATGTGATCAATTTGTAGTGAGATATTAAGATTCATATTCACAAGATTTCTTTGTTTTAAAATCTCCGCTAAAGACTGCTCAATATGAGGAAGCTTATTAACTAAGCTAGACAATATTGTAGCATAACTTTTTAAATAGATATCGCGATTACATTTTAGATTAAGTAAATCTTCGAATACTTCACTTAATAAATCGACAAAAAATCTCATTTCTTCTTTGGTTTTAATTAAAGGGATTATTTCTTTTTGTACATAATAAGTAGCGTCTTTATCGTTACCTTCAGTTAAAGTTTTTAATAATCCTTTAATTGCTTTTTTAGAAATGAAATAATTTTCATTTTCTTCTTCATTTTTTAAGAAATCAAAAATTAGTTCACTATCATTATAAAAATAAGATAATAATTCAGCGTCTTCTTGCTCAATTGATAATTCAATTGCCTCATTTATTATTTCGTGTCTGTCGATACTTTTTAAATTTAAAGTCTGACATCTAGAAATAATCGTTGGAAGGACGTTATTTAAATTATTAGTGGTTAAGAAAGCGTAGACTTCTCCTTCTGGTTCCTCTAAGAATTTTAAAATGGAATTAACAGCTTCTAGAGTCATATTTTCCACTAAGTGAACTACATAAATCATGATTCCTTTAGTTTCAAAAGCAGTTTTTTCAAATCTAGATTCTATATTTAAGACATCTTCTTTTTTAATAGTGGCTTTACTACCATCTAAAATAATGACATCAGGATAGTTATCGCTTTCAATTCTTAAGCAAGTGATGCAGTTAGAACAGGCTAGCGGACTAGGCTCATCACATAAAATAGATTTTGCTAAAAAAGTAGCGGTCTCTAATAGAGGCGTACCAGGATTACCTACTAATAAATATGCATGAGAAAGACTATTATTCTTAAGTGAATTAGTAAATGTCTGATAAATAATTGGTTGTCTATTTTTTAAGTAATTTTCTATTTGCATAATCTACTTAAGATAGCCTCTAAAGTAGCTTTCGCAACTTCTTCTCTACTTTTCGAAGCATCTATAATGACATATCTTTCTGGATACTTTTTAGCTAGTTCCAAGAAAGTGTTTCTGACTTTGTGGTGGAATTCTAATTTTTCTAAATCTAAACGATTAACTTCTCTAGAAGCATTCGCCGCAATTCTTTTTAATCCTTCTTCAGGAGTAATATCAAATAATAAAGTTAAATCTGGGAATGTATTTTCAGTAGCGAACATATTAACATTCAAAATGTTATCCACACCTAAGCCTCTTGCTCCACCTTGATAGGCTAATGAAGAATCTAAATAACGATCACAAATAACAATCTTGCCTTCTTTTAAAGCAGGCCAAACTTTCTCCACTAAATGTTGTCTTCTACTTGCAGCGTAAAGTAAAGCTTCAGTACGTGGATCCATTTTAGTGTTTTCTTTATCTAAGATAACATTTCTAATTTGTTCTGCGATTGGAGTGCCACCTGGTTCTCTAGTTCTGACAATTTGATAGCCTCTAGCTTCTAATTCTTTAACAGCAGCTTCTACAGCAGTGGTTTTTCCGCTACCTTCAGGTCCTTCTAATGTGATAAACATACAATGTCCTCCTAGATTTTGTGTCTTCCTTCTAAGGCTTTAGATAATGTCAGAGGGTCAACATAGTCGAGATTTCCTCCCATTTGTAAGCCATAGGCAAGTCGAGTCACTTTGATTTCGTATTTTTCTAATAATTTATTTAAATAACCAGATGTGGTTTCACCGTCTATTGTTGGATTAGTGGCTAAAATAATCTCTTTAATATTTCCTTCATCTAATCTAGAAAATAAGGAATCAAGATTTAAGGCACTGACATCTAATCCTTTTGCTAAAGATATTTCTCCATTTAAAACATGATATAGACCGTTATAAGCATTAGATTTTTCTAGTGACATCACGTCTTTAGGATAAGAGACAATCATTAAAGTGGATTGATCTCTAGATTTATCATCACATATATAGCAGCCATCAATATCCGTTATCATTCCACATTTTGGACAGTAGTGGATATGATCCTTTAATGAACTTATTGCTAAAGCAATGTCGTCTAATTCTTCTTCTGGAAAATCTAAAAGTGCGTACGACATACGTTCTGCACTTTTCTTTCCTACTCCAGGAAGTTTAGAAAGCTGTTCTTGAAGTACTTCTAGCGATTTAAGATTCTCCATTAGAATCCTAACCCTCCGGATTTACCTGCGATTTTTTCATCGATTTGAGATGCCAATTCATCGATTTGAGAGAATAATTCGTTTAAGCCGTCTCTAATTAATTCTTCAACCATCTCTTTGTTGTCTAATTCATATCCATCTTCTTCAATATCAATGGAGACTATTTCTTTAGATCCTAAAACGGTGATATTAACTAAACCCGCTTTATTCACTTTAAATTCTTTAGCTTCTAGTTCAGCGTGAGCTTTTTGAAGTTCTCTTTGGGCCTTTTGCATTTGCATGACCATTTGTTGCATTGGATTCATATAACTATTCTCCTATAAATTCTAAATTCACATCTTTTGCTTTTGGTAGTTTTCCAATTTGTAAAAGATTCATATATAAAGCTTGTAAGTCAATAGATTGATTTCTACTGACCGCGTAAACAAACATATGCTTATGAAAAATATGATTAATTACTGTTTGTAGTTCAGCTTGGTTTTCTTTTAAATTAACTTTTTCCGCTAATTTTGATAGAGGATATTCTAAGATTAATACTTTTGGTGAGGCCACTAATGGTCGACCATCAATTAATAAAGTAGCGGCTTTTCCATATTTTTCATGAGTGGATATTTTTTTAATATTTTTCCAGCCATCAACAAGTTCTGCTTTGATCTCTTTTTTAGATATCGCCATGACTTGAACCATTAAATCGTCAGCGATAGCAAAGTTCTCTTCTTGCTCGGCTTCTTTAAGATAAATAACGCTTTCAATTGGAGTGATATTATTGGAAAATACAGGCGCTGCTATATTGTTTTTAATATTTTCTTCTTCAACTTTTTTTTCGATAATTGGCTCTACTTTTACCTCTTCAACTGGTTTAATTATTTCTTTAATAATAGGCTTTTCAACTTTTGGAGTTTCAACTATTTTTTTAGGAGAAGATCCATCTAAAGAGGTAAGTTTAATTAAGGTAATTTCAAATAAAGGATTGATCGAAGTGACATTCTTATAATCTTTAATTGCTCCTAAAAGGATATCTATCATTTTTAAGGCTACTTCATTAGATATGTATTTAGACAAATCTAAAGCTTCTTCCTCTTTTAATGACTCTAAATAATTACCAATATTAGAAGAGTTATAAATCACTATATCTTTTAAGATAGATAATAAATCCTCGGTAAGTCTTTTAATATCAGTTCCTTTAGTAACATAGTTATTAAGTCTAGATAAGACATCACTCATATCGTGATTAATGATAGATTTTAATAATTTGATTTTTTCTTCTTTAGATTCAAGAGCGAAGATATTTAAAACATCTTCAACCACTAAACGATTATTAGAATAGGCTAAAACCTTTTCTAAAATACTTAAAGCATCTCTCATTCCACCATCTGCTAAAGAGACAATAAGTTCAACTGCATCTTCAACATATTCAACATTTTCATTTAATAAAACAGCCTTTAATCTTTCTTTGATATCAACTTCACTTACTTTAGTAAAATCATATCTTTGACATCTAGATAGAATCGTAGGAAGAATTTTATGAGGTTCTGTGGTTGCTAAAATAAAAATGACATGTTCTGGAGGTTCTTCTAGTGTTTTAAGTAAAGCATTAAACGCTCCAGCGGACAACATATGAACTTCATCGATAATATAGACTTTGTATCGACCTAGGATTGTTCCATATTTGACTTTATCGATTAATTCTCTAATCTCATCTACACCGTTATTACTCGCTGCGTCTAGTTCTAATACGTCAGGATGATTACCTTCCATAATTGAAACACAGTTTTTACAAGTATTACATTGATGGCCAATACCTTCTTCACAGTTAAGCGCTTTAGCGAAGAGTTTCGCCATTGTGGTCTTTCCTGTTCCTCTAGGACCAGCAAATAAATATGCATGAGCAATTTTTCCTGTTGCTAATGCATTTTTTAAAGTTTTGACGATATGTTCTTGTCCTGCAACCTCATCAAATGTTTGAGGACGATATGTTCTATATAATGCTTTATATGCCATAAGTTAAATTACCTTTTTCTAGTATAACTTAATAATCTTTGAGTTTGAAGAATTAATATAAATATTAAGTATCTTTGTGTTTTTCAAATAGTATGCTACAATAACTCGCGGTATAGGAAAATTATGGAAGAAAGTATGTTTCAAAGACTAAACGTTGCTTGCAAACGTTTAGAAGAAATTGATCAAGAATTATTAGATGAAAATACGATGAAAGATATTCGTCATTTTCGTGATATTTCTAAGGAAAGAGCGAATTTAGAACCTCAAGTAGAGGCTTTTAATCGTTATAAAAAGAATTTAGAAGATCTTAAAGGTGCATTAGAAATGGCTAATGACTCTGACCCAGAACTCTCTGAAATGGGTAAAGAAGAAGTAAAAAGATTAACTAAAGATAACGAGCAAATCGAAGAAGAACTTAAAATTATGCTCATCCCTAAAGACCCTAACGATGATAAAAATATCATTGTTGAAATTAGAGGGGCTGCTGGAGGAGATGAGGCCAATATTTTTGCTGGTGACTTATTTAGAATGTATACCAGATACGCCGAAAGCCAAGGTTGGAAGATTCAAATGTTAGATGAATATCCTTCTGAAGCTGGAGGATTCTCTCAAGTTTCCTTTATGATTAAAGGTAAAATGGTTTATTCCAAACTTAAGTTTGAAAGTGGTGCGCATCGCGTTCAAAGAGTTCCTAAAACAGAAGCCAGTGGACGTATACATACCTCTACCGCGACCGTATTAGTTATGCCTGAAGCTGAAGAAATTGATGTTGAAATTAATCCAAATGATTTACAAGTAGATACATATCACTCTCAAGGCGCTGGCGGACAAAATGTTAATAAAACTGAATCCGCGGTTCGTATTACTCACATTCCTACTGGAATTGTGGTTGCATGCCAAACTGAAAAATCTCAAATTCAAAATAGAGAAATTGCTATGCAAATGTTAAGAGCAAAGATGTATTCTACAATGCTTGAAAAACAACAAGAAGAAATTGGCAATGAAAGACGTCTTAAAATCGGTACTGGTGAACGTAGTGAAAAAATTAGAACCTATAACTATCCTCAAAACCGTGTGACTGATCATAGAATTGGATTCACTATTCAACAACTAGATAGAGTAATGGAAGGCGATCTAGAATCCATTATTGAAGCATTGATACATTATGACCAATCTTTAAAATTAGCTGGTGAGAATTAATGACTTACCGTGAAAAGTTTTTTGAACTTAAAAAAATAGACAACGAATATCTAAGCCAAACATCTATTAAATCTCTATTAATTGATAATGGTGGTTTTATAGATTTTTTTGATTTATTAAAACATTTTGATGAGTCTATTAAAGATGAAAATAAGCTTAATAATAAAATAAAAAGATTAACCTTAGGAGAACCGCTTCAATATATATTAGGATATGCTTATTTTGTTAATAGTAATTATAAAGTTTCTCCTGATGTTTTGATCCCTCGACAAGAAACTGAAGAACTTGCAGTCGGAGTGATGACAAAAATCATAAAACTATTTGGAAAAGATCCAAAAATTAAAATAGTGGATATTGGCACTGGTTCAGGTATATTAGGCATTTATTTAAAAGAGTATTTCCAAAAAAGCACGTTGATTTGCACTGATATTTCTTCAAATGCGCTTGAAATTGCTAAAATTAACGCCAAAGAACATCACGTTGATATTGACTTTAGAAACGGTGATATGTTAGAGCCAATTAAAGATGAAAATGATATCTCTGTTATTATCTCTAATCCACCCTATATTAGAAGCGAAGATACTGTTAGTAAACAGACATTAAAATACGAACCACACTTAGCGTTATTTGCCTCACCAGTCACTAAGTTTTATGAAGAAATATTAACCTCTATTGATAAACAATTATTAAACGATAGCAAGTTTTTAATCGCCTTTGAAATTGGGGAAGATATGGAAGAAGAGTTAACCACTTTATTAGAAGAAAAATATAGTGGTTTATTTTATCGATTTGATAAAGATATGTATGGGAAGACTAGATTCTTATATATTATTAATAACAAGGAATTATTAGATGCGCTTAATTAAAGAATTTGAACTTGCAAAAAAGGCTCTTGATGAATCTAAAGTCATCGCTTTTCCAACTGAAACAGTAATGGGATTAGGGGTTTATTATGATGACTATGCTGCTTATAAGTTACTTAATGAGATTAAGGGACGTCCTGAAGATAAACCTTACACTTTAATGCTTGGTTCAACTAACAAAATTGAAGACTACGCTTATCTTAGTATTCGTGATAAAAAAATCATCTCTAAATTTATGCCTGGGGAAATTACAGTTTTACTTAAGAGTAAAGAAAATGTTCCTGGTTATGTAACTCACAATACTGGTGTTATTGGCATCAGGGTGCCAAATTTAAAATTAGTCCAAGATTTAATTAATTATTTGAATAAGCCATTACTTGTTCCTTCTGCGAATAAAAGCGGACAAAAACCTGCTCTTACTTCTCTAGAAGTAAAAGAAATATTTGGAAATGAATTAGGCTATATTTTAGAAGGGAAAAGTGAAGGTGGAGTACCTTCAACAATAGTTGACCTAACTAAAGAAGAAGTTAGAATAATTAGAGAAGGACCTATATCTATTAAAGATATTTTGAGCGTCTTATAGGAGGATATAACAATGAAAATTGCAGTTGGTAGCGATCATGGTGGATTAGATTATAAAAATGCGATTGCTAAACATTTAAAAGAATTAGGACACGAAGTTATTGATGTTGGTACATATTCTTTAGATAGCTGTCATTATCCTCTATTCGGGGCTGAAGTTGCTAGAAAAGTCGCTAGTGGAGAATGTCGATTTGGTGTTGTTGTCTGTACAAGCGGAGAAGGTATCTCTATGGCGGCTAATAAAATTAAAGGTGTTAGATGCGGAATTGCATATAACGACGAAGTTGCTAGATTAATGAGACAACACAATAACGCTAATGTAATTTCTTTTGGCCAAAAGTTTATGGAACTAGATGATGTCCTTAGACGAGTAGATATTTTCTTATCAACAGAATTTGAAGGTGGTAGACACCAAACTCGAGTTGATATGATTTCCGAATTAGAAAAATAATTAATAAAATTTATTATAGTGAAAGGCCTAAGGCCTTTTTTTGTTGGTTGCCATAAAAAAATATTTTTTTTTGCAAAAAAAACGAAAAAAACCACTCTTTATATAATGAAGGGATATAAATGAAAACTATTAAAAAAAAGAATCATATAAGAATTATAAGAAAGGAATAGACAGTTTGATATATGCGGAATACGAATCACCAAAGACATAAAACCATAACAGAAAGGATTAATTATGAGTAAAAAACGAAAAAGAATCAGAATTCTGAGAGGAAAAATTTATACAACTTTTCACACTGGTCGATTAGGTCATCCATCATTAGTTTTTAGACTGGATCGAAAAAGAAATAAGTATTGGATAGTCGTTTTTGATACTACAGGAAGAAATGACAGAATAATGCTAAAAGTTCCGATTGAAACAGCCGTAAAAGCTTCTTTTGTGCATAAAAAACCAGTGATAGCTTCTCATGGAGATTTGGGTGATCATGAATTAGTTGGTTTGAAAGTTGATAAGGTAGATAAACCTCGAATTGAATTAATTAAAAGAAAGAAACCTCAATTAACTAAAAAATATAAAAAGTATTTGGAACAAAAAAATAAAAAAGTCCGCTAGGGACTTAGTGCATCGGGCAGATCGAGCTGCCAATTGGTGCGCGGTTGTCTGAGCCTATTTAGCTCTGCGCGACAACTTGTAAATATATTTAATCAAAAGGAGGGAGATAATTCAATATGAAATCTTATAAAAGTCCGATTTGTGGGAATATAGATATTTATTCAATTGGTATGTTGAACGGCAAACTTTATTGTCAAAAGTGTATCTATTTTGATGAGACAATATAATTGTCTCAACATTGTCGAGACAAAATTGATAAATAAGAAATTACTAGAAAACAAAATTAAAGAAATAAGAGAGATTCTTAATGTTGATAAATGGTTTCGTTAATCCGATTATGGGGCATATTATAAAAAGCGCAAAAATATAAAAAGCCCCGTTAATGGAGCTACACAGTTTCTTGTGAGTCGGCATCAAACTAGTGATGACCACGACCATGGCTATATTAAATCAAAAGAAAGGAGATAAAGCAATATAGAAAACTATAAATGTCCAGTCTGTGGAAACACTGATATTCATTCAATTGGAATACTCAACGGGAAGTATTATTGCCGTAGGTGTATTTCTTTTAAAGGTGAAGAAGTAGAACATAAACCGTCTTATCCAAAGAAAGCCCCTATTCATTTAGAGTATGAGTTATCTCCAGAGCAGAAATTATTATCGGATAAGCTTGTTGAGAACTATAAAAAGGGAATAGATAGTCTAGTTTATGCGGTGTGTGGATCAGGGAAGACTGAAATATGTTTACAAATAATTAAATATGCAATTAATTGTGGTGATAAAGTCGCGTTTGCATTACCAAGAAGAGATGTCGCAATTGAATTACATAATAGGTTAAAAGAAATTTTTAAATATAATAAAGTGATTTGTCTATATGGAGGCCATACAAAAGATAAGGAAGGAGATATTGTAGTATTAACGACTCATCAACTATATAGATATAGACAGTATTTCTCTTTAATAATACTAGATGAAATAGATGCTTTTCCCTTTAAAGATGATCCAATTTTGCACTCAATGTTTTTTCAAGCTTTATGTGGACATTATGTAATGATGTCAGCGACCCCATCTGAAGAGGTAATCACTCATTTTAAGGAAGAAAATAAAGAAATATTAAGATTAGAAATTAGATTTCATCGTCATCCTCTTCCTGTTCCTAAAATTGTTAATAGAAATAAGTTGCTACAATATTTATATCTAATAAGAAAAATTAAACAATTTAAGAAACAAAATAAGCCAGCATTTATCTTTTCTCCAACCATTGAATTATGTGAAAAAATCTATAAGGTTCTTTCTATTTTTATTAGGGGTGGAAATTATGTTCATTCTAAGCGAAATAGACGCTCTGAAATAATAGAAGAATTTAGAAACAAAATGTTTTCGTTTTTAGTCACTACTTCAGTGCTCGAAAGAGGAGTAACTGTTAAGGATTTGCAGGTAATTATCTGTCAAAGTGACCATAAAATTTATGAAAAAGGTACATTAATTCAAATTGCAGGCCGTGTAGGAAGAAAAAAGGATGCACCTTCTGGAGAAGTCATATATCTATGTGAAAAAGTAACGACCGATATGGCGGATTCAATAAAAGAAATAATGAAGAACAATAAGGCTTTGGAAAATGAATAATTTTTGTAAAATATGCTTTAAAGAAATCAATGACTATTCTTTATATAATCTAATAAGAAAAAAGAATATATTGTGTGAAGAATGTTTTTCCAAATTAGACGCTAAGTTTATATCTTTTAAAATTGGAAATATTAAAGGGCTATCAATCTATGAATACACAGATTTTATAAAAGAATTAATCTATAAATTCAAGGGCTGTGGCGACTATGAACTTAAGGATGTATTTTTATATCGGTATCTAACTTATTTAAGACTAAAATACCATGGTTATTATATTGTATTTGTCCCATCCTATTATATAGATGATGAACGAAGAGGATTTAATCATGTTAAGGCGATTTATGAAAGCTTAAAACTAAAAGAATTACCTATTCTAAAAAAGAAAACAGCGCATAAACAATCTGATCAATCTTTTAAAGGTAGAAGAAGTATAAAAGACGTATTAGAGATTGATAATAAAATCTCATTGAAGGGTAAAAAAATATTGATAGTGGATGATATTATGACTACTGGGAGCACTCTATTAACTTCGATTGAATTATTAAAGAGTGTAGGTGCAAAAAGAATCGAAATATTGGTTATTGCTAAGACCAAAATGAAAAGGAAAGATGAATATTAAATAATTTGTATTAGCAAATACTAATACATAAATGATATATTAATTAGCGAATGTGTAATCCATTCTTTATTAATTAAAGAAAACTAGGAGGTGTTATTATGGGCCTATTTGATAAGATGGCTTTAAAGAAATATTCAAAGATTGCTGATAAGGTTATTGCCTTAGAAGAATCAATGAAAGCTTTGAGTGATGATGAATTAAGAGCTAAGACTCCATATTTTAAAGAGTTACTCGCAAACGGAAAAACCTTAGATGATATTAAAGTTGAAGCTTTTGCGGTTGCAAGAGAAGCCGCAAGACGTACACTTGCTGAATTTCCATACAAGGTACAAATTATTGGTAGTTTAGTTTTGCATTCAGGCGATGTTGCCGAAATGAAAACTGGTGAAGGTAAAACTTTAACTGCAACAATGGCAGTTTATCTTAACGCTTTAGCGGGCAAAGGTGTCCACGTTGTTACTGTTAACGAATACTTATCAGAACGTGATGCGAACTGGATGGGCCAAATTTATAGATTCTTAGGATTAACTGTTGGTGTCAACTTAAGAACTAAAACTACTTCAGAGAAGAAAGAGGCTTATTTATGTGATATCACATATACCACTAACTCTGAATTAGGTTTTGATTATCTTAGAGATAACATGGCGACATCAATGCAAAATAGAGTCTTAAGAGGATTAAACTTCTGTATTGTTGATGAAGCCGACTCAATTTTAATTGATGAATCCAGAACTCCACTTATTATTTCTGGTGGTGCTCGAGCTAGTGCATCTCAATATACAGTTGCGGATAGATTTGTTAAAGCTTTAAAGAAAGAAGTCGACTTTGTTGTTGATGTTAAAGACAAGACTGTTAACTTAACCGATGCTGGAAACGCTAAAGCGGACCGCATGTTTGGTATTAAAAACTTATATGATCCTGAATTTGCTGATTTAGTTCATAGAATTCATAACGCTCTTAAGGCCAATTATATTATGGCTAGGGACGTTGACTATTTAGTTGATGCTGAAGGACAAGTTCAAATTATTGACCAATTTACTGGTCGTGTTCTTCCTGGAAGAGAATGGAGTGATGGTTTACATCAAGCTGTTCAAGCTAAAGAAAATGTGGAAATCAAACAAGAGACTACAACTTTAGCGACTATTACATATCAAAACTTCTTCCGTCTATATAAGAAAATGGCAGGTATGACTGGTACCGCTAAAACCGAAGAAGAAGAATTTAGAAAAATCTATAACATGCGTGTTGTTTGTGTACCACCAAATAGACCAATTGCACGTATTGATGCACTTGATTATATTTATGCGCACAAAGGACCTAAGCTAAAAGCGTTAGTGGAAGAAGTTAAAGTTAGACATGAAATTGGCCAACCAATTTTAATTGGTACAGTTTCTGTTGAATCTTCGGAAGAAATATCTGCTTTATTAACAGCTGCGGGTTTACAACACGAAATGTTAAACGCTAAAAACCACGCTCGTGAAGCGGAAATTATTAAAGACGCCGGAAGAAAAGGCTCTATTACTCTTGCTACTAATATGGCAGGTCGTGGTACTGACATTAAGATTGATGATGAAGTTAGAAATCTTGATTCTACAGTTTCTGCAGAGAAGAAAAAAGAACTTAAAGAAAAAGGCTATTATAACTTCTCAGGCTTATGTGTTTTAGGTACAGAAAGACATGAATCTAGACGTATTGATAACCAATTACGTGGTCGTAGTGGACGTCAAGGCGATCCTGGCTTTTCAAGATTTTATGTGTCTTTTGACGATGAATTATTAGTAAGATTTGCTGCAGATAACATGCGTAACTATATTGAAAAGAACTTTGGAGACGAAGCTCTTGAAGCTAAACTTGTCTCCGGAGTTATTACCTCTGCTCAAAAGCGTATTGAAGGACAAAACTTTGATACTCGTAAATCCTTGCTTGAATATGATGATGTTTTAGCTAAACAAAGACAAATTGTCTACGATAAGCGTGACCGTATTATCGAAGGTAAAAATATTCAAGATATTATTGATGAAGTCTTCAAAACCACAGGTGAATTTTTATCTCAAAAAGCAGTTCCAGTCGGATCTAATTCGAATTTAGTTAGCGGTGAGCTTTTGTTAAAAGAAGTTGAGCCAAGATTCTTACCAGCTGGTACTTTAAACGCAGTGGCGTTTGATGAATCTTATCCTGAAGAATGTGGACCAGATTTAGGGGAAGCAATTCAAGATTACTATTTAGAAAGAAGAGCAGAATGGCCAGAAGAGCTTGCTCAAAATATTGAAAGAAACTTTATCTTAAGATGTATTGATCAAAACTGGACAAAACATATTGATGCGATGGCGAGATTAAGAGAAGGAATTCACTTAAGAAGCTATGCGAACGTTAATCCATTACAAGATTACGTTAATGAAGGCTATAAGATGTTTAGAGAATGCTTAAATATTGCCTCTGTTGATGCTGTCTTAAATCTTGTTAATGTTAAGGTTGAAAAGAAACCTTTAGAAGAAGCCCCAGCTGAAGCTAAAGGTGAAGTAATCGACGCTGAAGTCGAGGAGAAGAAAGAGTAATGAAAGACCTAGTTGCTTTAAAACAAGAACTTGGTGCTGTTGGCGAGAAAATCCGTCAACTCGGGTCTTCTCTTTGACCTCGATAAATTAGAAAAAGAAATTAGTGAACTATCCGCTAAAAGCGAATCACCAGATTTTTGGAATAATAGAGGTGAAGCATTAGAAGTTATTAATCGACTTAATTCATGCCGATCAATTTATGATTCCTATAAATCTATTTCCTCTACTTATTCTGATTTAGTGGAATTATTAGATTTAGATGATGATTCATTATTAGAATCTATATCTGAATCTTTTGATGACTTAAAAAAAGATGTTAATGAATTTGAAGTAGACCGTCTATTTAATGGGGAGTTTGATAATTTAAACGCAATTATTGAAATTCATCCAGGGGCAGGTGGCACAGAAGCACAAGATTGGGCTGATATGCTTTATAGGATGTATGTTTTATACGCTGAAGCTCATCACTTTAAGATGCAACTTATCTCTTACGAGGTTGGAGATGAAGCAGGAATTAAAAGTGTCACTATTAAAATTGCCGGAAAACACGCTTATGGCTTATTAAAAGGAGAAAAAGGTGTTCATAGATTAGTAAGAATATCTCCTTTTGATGCCAATAAAAGAAGACATACCAGCTTTGCTAGTGTTAATGTTATTCCTGAATTTCAAAACGATTCAATTAATATCGAAATAAATGAATCTGATTTAAAAGTTGATACATATCGTAGTGGTGGAGCAGGGGGACAAAATGTTAACAAAGTAGAAACCGCTGTTAGAATTACTCATTTGCCTACTGGTATAGTAGTGTCTTGCCAAGTTGAAAGAAGTCAATTATCTAATAAAGAAACCGCAATGGCGATGCTTAAAAGTAAGCTTTACTTGCTAGAAGTCGAAAAACGTAACAACGAGCTTAACTCTATTGTGGGAGAAAAGAAAAATATTGAGTGGGGAAGTCAAATTCGCTCCTATGTGTTCTGCCCTTATACCTTAGTAAAAGACAATAGAACAAACTATGAAGAAGTTGATGTTAACGCCGTCATGAATGGCAATATTGATAACTTCTTATACGCATATTTACAACAGGAGGCTAAGAAAAATGGATAAGAAAAGAGTTCTCAAATTAGTTAATAATTATGTCGCTATTGTTTTAGGCACTTTCTTACTATCATTTGGTTCTGTTATTTTCTTAACCAAAGCAGAATTAGTCGCTGGTGGAATTAGCGGTATCGCTATTATCATTCAACACTTTGTTGATATTGCAATTTATGATTATTTAGTTGCTGCTCTTACTGTTTTGTTCTGGTTTATTGGATTGATTTTCTTAGGTAAGGATTTCGCATTTAAGACTGCCTTATCTTCACTTTTATATATTGGCTTTACATTCTTATTTAAAAGAGTGGTATTTTTTGATGAACTAGCCAAAACATTTGCGGGTAATCAAGAAGCTGGAAATCTAATTTTGTGTGGTATTTTCGGTGGTGTCTTTATTGGTGGAGGTGTCGCTATTACATTCTTGGGTGGAGGTTCAAGTGGTGGAGTTGACGTAGTACAATTATTGCTTTCGAAATATACTGGAATTAAAGAATCAGTTTCTAGTTTCATAATCGATGGAATTATTATTCTTGTTGGTATGTTTTCAATGCAGTTATGGGTTCAATCATTATGTGGAATTTTGTCTAGTTTTGTAACTGCAGCGTTAATTGAAATTGTTTATATTAAAAATCAAACTGCCTATCAAGTTGACATCATTTCTGATAAATGGGAAGAGATCTCAAGATACGCTCAAGATGAACTTGAAAGAGGTGCAACAATCATCCATGCTCAAGGTGGATATAAAGGTGAAGAACGCGTTATTTTAAGAGTGGTATTTGACCGATTCCAATACGAAAAAATTAAGAAATATATTGCTTCTGTTGACCCTAAAGCTTTTGTCACTTATACGCAAACAAATGCCGTATTTGGGGAGGGCTTCAAAAAGCATACAAAAAAGAGTAAAAAAATAAAAAAATAGGAGTTTTGCGTGAAAATTATCGACAATTCACATAAATTTGAAATAGTTTCTAACTTTAAGCCTACAGGTGACCAGCCTACTGCAATTGCTCAATTGGTGAAGGGCTTAAATGAAGGGAAGAAATTACAAGTGTTACTTGGTGCTACTGGTACTGGTAAGACCTTTACTATGGCCAACATAATTCAGTCAGTTCAGCGTCCTGCATTAGTACTTGTGCATAATAAAACTTTAGCAGGTCAATTATACTCTGAATTTAAAGAACTATTTCCAAATAATCGAGTGGAATATTTTGTTTCTAACTTCGATTTTTATCAACCTGAAGCTTATATTCCTAAAAGCGATACTTATATTGATAAAAACGCAGTGATGAATGATGAAATCGAAATGCTTAGAACTAGCGCAATTAACTCTATCTTAGAAAGAAGAGATACTATTGTAGTGGCCTCTGTAGCTTCTATATATGGATTAACTGATCCAGATGAATATCGTCGCTTGGTTTTTGAAATTAGAGTAGGTGAAGAAATTAATAGAAATGAGTTTTATAAGTCACTCGTGGACGCTCAATATAAAAGAAATAATTTAGATACTCCTCCGGGTTCATTTAGAGTAAGAGGAGACATTATTGAAATAGTTCCTACTAATGCTGAAGATCATACAGTAATTCGTATCGATACTTTTGGAGATGAGATTGAAAAGATTTATGAAGTTGATTTATTAAGTGGAGAAATTAAACATTCATATCATACTTATCCTATTTTTCCTGCTTATGACCATGCCTCCACTAGAGAAAGAATTAAGGAAGCCTGTGCAACCATAAAAGAAGAATTAGCTAAGCGATTAGAATATTTTAGGGAAAACGGCAAGCTTCTAGAAGCTGAAAGATTAGAAATGAGAACTAATCAAGATGTCGAGAACATGGAAGAATTTGGCATGTGTCCCGGGATTGAAAACTATTCAAGACATATTGATAAAAGAAAACCAGGTCAAAGACCATTCTGTTTATTAGATTATTTTCCAGAAGATTTTATCTTATTTGTGGATGAGTCTCACGTTTCACTTCCTCAAATTAGAGGAATGTATAACGGTGATAGAAGTCGTAAAGAGACTCTTGTGGAATATGGTTTTAGACTTCCAAGTGCCTTAGATAATAGACCACTTAATTTTGATGAATTTGAATCTTTAATTCCTCAAGTAATTTGCACTAGTGCGACTCCTGGAGATTATGAATTAAATAAAACCGATGCTCCTATTGCGGAACAAATTATTAGACCTACTGGATTACTCGATCCACACATTGAAATTAGACCGACAAGAGGTCAAATTGACGATATTCTATTTGAGATCAAAAAGAGAACTGTACGAAATGAAAGAGTGATGTTAGTTACTTTAACTGTCAAAATGGCGGAAGACCTCACTCAATATTTAAAAGAACGAGGTATCAAAGTCGTTTATTTACATCATGAAACTAAAACTCTAGAAAGAAGTGAGATTATTTATCAACTTCGTAAAGGAAAATACGATGTTTTAGTGGGTATTAATCTTCTTAGAGAAGGATTAGATATTCCTGAAGTTTCTTTAATTTCGATTTTAGACGCTGATAAAGAAGGATTCTTAAGAAGTACTAGAAGTTTAATTCAAGTTATTGGTAGAGCGTCTCGTAACCAAAACGGATTAGTTATTATGTACGCGGATACTATGACTGATTCAATGAAGGCTGCAATTGATGAGACTAATCGTAGAAGAGCGATTCAAGAAAGTTATAATGAAGAAAACGGTATTATTCCTCGAACCATTGTTAAAGAGATTAGACCACCAATCCATAATAGTGATGACGAAATTTCTGAAATGATTAAAGTTTCCAAAAAGGGCAGCAGAAAAGAAATTGAATTACGTATTAAAGAACTTGAAAAACAAATGCGAGAAGCTGCTAAAAACTATGATTTTGAACGTGCAGCAGAATTACGTGATATCATCTTAGAATTTAAATCTTCTCTAAATTAGAAAAAAACACTTACACACGATTGTTTATTTATATATTATATACGCGCAGACAATATATGTTTCGATAGGAGGAACACTTATGAAAAAGCATAAAGGATTTTTGTTTCCAGTTTTGTCTATCCCTCTAATTTTAGGTATGGCAACTTCTTGTGGGGGTAACTCTCCAAGCCAAGATGAGCCAACAAGTGAGATAGTAAAAATTGAAATCCAAGGTGATAAGAAAACTACTTATCACTTTGGAGATAGTTTCTCCCTTCCAACTATTATTGCCACTGATAAAGCTGGTGAAACATATGATGTTACTAGTTACTGCCGAGTTACTGGATTTAGTTCGTATAAAGTAGGAAAGCAAACAGTAGTTATTCAATATTATAGTTTTACTCTTTCTTATGATATTACTCTAGTTAATGAGATTGCTTCTATCAGTGTTGAAGGACAAAAAACCAGTTTTGAAGTTGGAGAGGAATTCTCTCTTGGCGGTGGTAAAGTCTACGCTATCTATGATGATGGAAGTAAAGTCGAACTAAGTAAAGAAGATTACGAAGTTAGCGGGTTCTCTTCTAGTGAAGTAGCTGAAAGTAAACTCATTACAATTACTAGTGGAAGCTTTTCTACATCATACTCTTATGAAGTAAAAGAAGCGGCCTCCTATACGATAATTGAGATAAAAGTTGAAGAAAAAATCACTGAATTTGAAGTTGGTGATTCCTTTATTAGACCTAAAGTAATCGCAGTGGACACTGATGGAAATGAGCATGATATTTCTGATTATGCTACTATTTCTGGATTTGATTCTTCTAGTGCTGGAGAAGTTACTATTACAGTTACTTATAATGATTTTAGTACTACTTATAAGGTTAGAATTGTTGAAGCTGAATCAGGTGGCACTAGTGGAGTAGATATTCCAGAAGATACAATTGCTGAAGGCTTTTCAATTACTAATGACACCAGCGGAGTAGAAATTACTCCTACTGATGGAGTTTATTTAGTTGACGCTACTCAAGAAAAAACTGCTAAAGGAGTAATTGCTTTAACTTTGAAAGGGAAATTAAGCGAAGGACAAATTCAAGTTAACGCTCCTGAAATAGAAGTAGAATTTACTTTAAATGGAGTTTCTATTTCTAATAGCAAAGTTTCTCCAATTGATGTAATAAGCTGCGATAAAATTGAAATATCTGCTAAAAAGAACAAAGTAAATTACATTTATGATAATCGTTCTACCTCTATTGTTGATGAAGAAAACGATCAATATGGTGGAGCAATATATGTTGAAGATGGAGATTTAAAACTTAAAGGTAAAGGTCAATTATATCTTAAGTCTTTAAGTAATAATGGGGTGCATGCCAAAGATGATGTTACTATTAAAAATCTTGGCTTAGTGGTTAACGCTGTTAATAATGGAATCAAAGGTAATGACTCTATTACTTTTGAAGAAGCACCAAATGTTTTAATTGAATGTGGAAATGATGGACTTAAAACATCTTCCACTGACATTTCCAGTAAAGGCAATCAAAGAGGATCAATCTCTATTTTAGGTGGAGAGCTTGAAATTCAATCTTATGGCGACGCTATTGATGCTGCCTATGATTTAGTTATTGACAATAGTGTTGATGAAGCTGATCCTACAGTTACGTATTCTCCAATTGTCGAAGTATATACTGGTTCGCTATCATCCTTTAAACCTTCAAATTATGGAGTAACTACAAGTTTTTATTCAGGAAACTCTCAAAAAGGTTTAAAGAGCACCCATGACTTAAACATTAATAACGGTGAAGTTTATGTTAACGCTTATGATGATGCGATTCATGTTAATAAATATTCTGATAATACATTAATTACATATGAAACTGGAGAATCTGCAGTAGGAAATGTCACTATTTCCGGAGGAAAAGTAGAAGTTTCTGCAGGTGATGATGGAGTTCACGCTGATGGCTTAACTAAGATTAGTGGCGGGTATGTTAACGTAACAAAATCTACCGAAGGAGTTGAAGGATTTGAAATCGAAATCAGCGGAGGAGAAACATATGTTTTCGCTACTGATGACGGCTTAAATGCTAGCGGAACGAGTTCCAACTCAAGTGATGGAAAGATCACTGTTAGTGGTGGATTACTTGATGTCACAGTTAAAGCAAGTGGAGATGTTGACGGTATCGACTCTAACGGAACATATACTCAAACTGGTGGAACTGTAATTGTTAGAGGTCCTGCTGGTGGAGGAGCGTGGTCATTAGATACCACAAGTGACGTCACATTAAATGGCGGAACTCTTGTAGTAGTTGGAGGTATTGAAGCTAGTGGCTCAGGTGGATTTAGCCCATGGTACGCTCCTGGAGGACATGGTCCAGGTGGTGGAGGCGGAGGCCCTGGAGGAATGGGCGGAGGCTCTTTAATTGTGGGAAGCAATATGAAAAATGCAACCTCATCAACAGGAAAAGCTATCGGCACATTTAAAGTAACAGTAGGAGATTATTCCTATACATATACAAATATTTACTCTTACTCTGGTAGCGTTATTATGTATAGTGAGTTTGGCACTCCTACAATTAGCAAAATTAATTAAAAAATTAAATCTTGAATAGTTTATCGCTATTCTATAAACTTATATAGGCAAAAGAAAAAGGAGAAAAACAATATGTTAGCATGGTATGACTGGGTATTAATGGCAACTAGTGTAATCATTATTGTTTTATGCTTACTTCAAGGTGGTAAATCTGAAGGTGCTTCTGGAGCGATTACTGGTGGTGGACTTAACGTTTTTGTTAAGACTAAAGAAAGAGGAGCAGAAAAAGTTATCTCTATTCTCACCCTTATTATTGCCTCAATCTTCTTCTTGGTGGCAGTTATTATTAAAATTATTTACGCATCCTAATATAAGAGTTTTATAAAAAGAATCAGCGGTTTCGCTGTTTTTTTGTTGAATTGTTTCTAAACAATATTATACTTATCTTGTTAAAAAAGGAGTTTAACGATGGACAACTATGTCAAATGGATGGATGGTCATTCCAGATTAGTAAAAATTATCTTATGTATCTGGATCCTTGATATCACTTGGGCTGTTTATAGAATCGGTAGAGCCGCTAGCAAACAAAACTGGCTTCACATGGTTCTCGGTATCCTTTGGGTTATCGCTGCTGGAACAGTCGGTTGGGTTTTAGATCTTGTTTGGATCATCCTCAATAACCGCATCTTCTGGTTTAAAGAAGACTAATAAAATTTGAATAGGCCTTCGGGCCTTTTCTTTTTATTGATAATATCTATTAAAATAGATAAAATACTATTACTATGAATCCTATTTTTGACACTAGAGTACAAGAACTCAAATACAAAGTATTAAAAGAAATCGCTAAATCGTATTTTAATGGCGCTTTATTAGAAGATTATAATTCTATACCTACTAAAATTGTTCCTGGCCCAAAACCAACAATTCGTTGTTGCATTTATAAAGAAAGAGCAATTGTTTTAGAAAGAATGAAACTTGCTTTAGGTGGTTCTAAAGAAATTGATAATGTCATCGAAGTTATTAAAGTAGCGTGTGATGAATGTCCTTTAGGTGGATATGAAGTCACTAATAGATGTAGAGGCTGTATTGCTCATAGATGTCAAAAAGCATGTCATAAAGATGCGATTAGCTTTGATGAAGTTAGTCATACTGCTCGTATTAATAAAGATAAGTGTATTAACTGCGGAATGTGCGCGAAAGCATGTCAATATAACGCTATACAAAACTACTTAAGACCATGTGAACAAGCTTGTAAAGTTAAGGCTATTAGTATGGGTAGTGATAATGCTGCGCAAATTGATGATGAAAAGTGTGTTCAATGTGGAGCCTGTGTTTATCAATGTCCTTTTGGAGCAATCGTTGATAAATCTTATATTAAAGAAGCTATCGATATCCTTAAAGATGGAGAAAACGGTAAGAAATATCCAGTAGTAGCGATTGTCGCCCCTAGTATTGCAACACAATTTAAATATGCTACTCTAGGTCAAATTGCTAGCGCAATGCATGAACTTGGTTTTAGTGAAATTGTGGAAGCTGCTTTAGGAGCAGATATGGTCGCTTATAACGAAGCTAAAGAATTATCAGAAAAAGGATTCTTAACTTCAAGTTGCTGTCCAACATTTGTTTCTTTTATAAAAAAGAACTTCCCAACTTTAGCAGAACATATTTCTTCTAATTTATCGCCTATGGCGAGTATCGCTAAATGGATTAAAGAACATTATCCAACTGCTAAAATTATGTTTATTGGTCCATGTATTTCTAAAAAACAAGAAATCAAATTAGAATCTGTTAAACCTTATGTTGATATCACTTTAACTTTTGAAGAGCTTCAAGCTTTAATCGACGCTAAAGAAATAGATGCTTCTAAATTAGAAGAATCACCATTTGATAATGCATCTTATTTTGGAAGAATATTTGCTAGAAGTAGAGGTATCTCTGACGCCGTTAGACAAGCACTTAAAGAGCGAGAAATTGATTTTGATTATAAGCCACTTGCGGTTGATGGACTTGATAATATCCGACTAGCTTTATTAAAAGTTAAAGCCGGTAATAGAGATAATAACTTTATTGAAGGTATGGCTTGTTCAGGTGGATGTATTGGTGGACCTTGCTGCTTGACTCACGAAGTTAGAGATAAAGCAGATGTTGATAAATACGGTATGGAAGCAAATAGCCAGACCATTACCGATTCATTAGAAAAACTTAATCGTTAGTTATAAAAAAGAAGAGGTTAGGACACCGAATGGGAATCCTCGGTTGTTCAACTGCCGAGATGAAAATGAGCCTTAATCAATAAGAACACCATCCTCACCATATGTGATGTAAATATGTTGACATAATATAAATATTAAGTGGTATAAATACCACTTTTTTGATATACTATATGTAAAGGATATAGATATGGGTAAGTTGAGGCATGGACGTACATGTGTTTTTAACATTAACTATCATATTGTCTGGTCTACGAAATATAGAAGAAAGGTTTTGACCTCAGAAATAGAGACTAGATTAAAAGATATATTAATTAATGTTGCTCAAGAAAAAGGATTTGAAATCGCTGAAATTGAAGTAATAACAAAAGACCACGTTCATGTATTTGTCTCTGCTATACCGAAAATATCAATCTCTTATATCGCTAAGATGATGAAAGGAATTTCTGGAAGGTTGTTGTTAAAAGAATTTCCAGAAATATCTAAAGAGTTATGGAATGGAGAGTTATGGAATCCTTCTTATTATGTCGAAACGATTGGATCAGTATCAGAAGAGGCAATTAGGGAATACATTCAAAATCAAGAAAAGGAGTAAAGATGTTACTAACTTACCAATTTGAACTAAATGTAGATGAAAAGACATCCATAATTCTGGGTCATCTTTGCTACGCTGCTAGTAAATTGTTTAACGTTGGTAATTACGAACGAAAAGAATATCAGTCTTTAGGTTTTGAGAAGATGCCTGATTGGTATGATCAAAAGAAAAGACTTAAAGATTCTTTCTGGTATAAATCTCTTCCTAGTCAAACTAGTCAAGATGTTCTTGCTAGACTTAATGAAGCTTGGAAGAGCTATTTTGCCCTTAAAAGTAGATATGAATATAGGAAAGAGAAAGGACACTTAAAAGAATACGAAGGAGAACCACAAGCTCCTTATTATAAGAAAGATGGCTCACACACAAATTTTAAATACCTTCAGAATTCTATTAAGGTTATTGATAATCAAATCCGCTTTTCTATTCCTAAAAAGCTTAAAGAACACCTAGAAGAAAAATATAACATAAAGAAAGACTTCTTCTATATTCCTCTAAAAAGAACTTTCTCTATTATTAAACAAGTCGAATTCGTATATATGGATAAGAATAGATATAAAGTCTATATCATCTATGAAGAAGACACTAAACCATTAAAAGAAGATAATAAGCATTATATAAGTATTGATATTGGTACAAAGAACCTGTTAACAGTCTATGGCAATAACGGATCTTCATTTATTGTCTCAGGTCAATCTTTGTTAAACACCAATTACTATTTTTCTAAAAGAATTGCTTATTATCAGTCGAAGTTTGATAAATGTTATCCACATCATAAGAAAGGAGTCTCTACTAATAGGATTAAACATTTATACGAGCTTAAGAATAAGAGGATTAATCTCATCCTTCATCGTGCATCTAGATATATTGTTAACTACTGCAATAACCACGATATCTCTAAGGTGATCATTGGAGATGTCACGGGTATTCTTCATCAAAAGAAAGAGTTTAATTCTAACAAAGATAAGCATCGATATAACCAGAATATGAGAGCTATATGTTTTGCTAGAATCTATGAATATCTTTCTTATAAGTTGAAACAAGTTGGAATTGAACTAGTTATCATCGATGAAGCATATTCTTCAGGATGTTCTCCTAAATCATTAACTGTATCAAAAGATTATTATGATAAAACAAAAAGAAAACATCGTGGTTTATTTGTAGACGGCAATGATATCTATAACGCTGATGCAGTTGGAGCTTATAACATCATGAGATTATTTCGACAAGAAGCTCGTTATTGTTTCCCAATACCTCTAAAAGGATTATCTAATCCAAGAAGAGAATATATTTCTGTAACAGATCAGTTTTTAAATGAAGATTATATTAATTGGAATGGAAAAGCTGGGAATGTAGGGATATCGGGTAGGAACTACCCAGATGGATATGAATTGGTTGAATTAATCAATCAATCCATAACCCAGATGCTTGGTAATTCAATTGCCGAGTAGGTTCACTTCTCACTAGCCTCTTTTTCTTCGATCTCTTCAATATCACTATTAGTGGATATCGCATCAAATTTATTGGTGATTCGACTAACTCTAGAATCTAATTTTTCTCTAGTTTTAGTGGCAGTATCAAGTTGTCTAGATAACTGTGTCCACTCATTTGAGAATAAAGTAAATTGTTTACCTAACGCATCTAATTGTTTGGATATTTCCTTGACGTTTTTAGCGCGTTCTGCCTCAATTCTTACCATATTTATGGTAACTAAGATAGCAGGAAGTGTACTAGGAGAAGTGAGAATCACTCTTTTTTCTCTAGCATAATCTACAACATCTAATAGTTCTTGATGGATATAAGCAAACACCCCATCATTAGGAATAAACATTAATGCTTCAGGAGCAGTTTTTCCTTCGATAATATATTTGTCTTTAATAACTGTAATATGTTTTTTAACTGCGCCCGCGAATAAACGTTTATATTCTTCTTTATTTGTTTCGTCTTCTTCCTTCATTAATCTTTCATAATCTTGGAATGGGAATTTTGAATCAATACAAATCATTTTATTTGGTTCAGGCATAAAGACAACAGCGTCCGCTCTAACATCGTCCCCATCTTTAACTTTCTTAATAGTGTATTGTTCTTGATAGCAGCCTACTGTGTCACCAAAGACATTATGAAGGACCATATTGAGTTGATATTCACCATACGCTCCTCGAGTTTGATTGCCTTCCATAATGCTTCTTAAAGAAACAACATCTTTAGATAAGGATTCCATGTTCTTTTGAGCTTCATCAATAACCTTAAGTCTTTCTCTAACTTGGGCCATGGTTTCACTAGTACCTTGGAAACCTTCTTTTAATTTATCTTCAACTTTTTGATTGATCTCTTTCATCTTCTCTCCAAGTTGGAGGTTGATTGATTCAAAACGTTTAGTCATGGTTTCGATGATATTGGTTTGGAATCTTTCTAACTTTTGATTATTGGTTTCATTTACTTGAACCATTTCCTTAGCTAAAGAAGCTTCAATATCTTTTTTAAGAATAACTTCTAAAGACTTAATTTGTTCAGATAACATTCCTAGTTCTTTATCTGTAACTCCGTTTTCTATTGAAGCAGGTTTTTTAGATAATTTAATAACTAGGACAGTTAAAATAACTAGTCCAATAAAAACTACAATTAATATCGCTAACAAGGCATAAATCATTGCAAATCCCCCTTAAATTGCCCAGTTTCCATTTTTAAAGATAGTGGTTTTTTTGCCGTTAAATGAAGTACCAACAATCTCTAAATCTTTAGTTCCAATCATAAAGTCAACGTGAATCATTGAATCATTTAATCCTCTAGCTCTCGCTTCTTCATTTGATATAGATGCTCCTTCTGGAAAGAGTTCTTTAAAGCCTTGACCAAGGGCTAAGTGGCAGGCTGCGTTTTCATCAAATAATGTTTCATAGAATAAGATTTTTGAATTTTGTATTGGAGAATCATAAGGCACTAAAGCGACTTCACCAAGCATATGACTACCTTCATCGGTGTTAACCATTTGTTCTAATAATTTTTGATTCTTTTTAGCGCCTACTTTACTAACTTTTCCATTTTCAAATTTGACCCAGAACTCATCAATGATCTGGCCGTTATAGCTAAGCGGCTTACTTGAATAGACAATGCCTTCAATGGAACCTGCTTTAGGAGAAGTAAAAACTTCTTCACTTGGAATATTAGGATTATAAGATAAACCTTTATCAGTAAATTCAACCCCGCCACCCCATAAAACATTTTTCATGAGTTCAACTTTAAAGTCAGTTCCATTAGCGGCTTTATATTCTAAATATTGAAGATCTAAGGCTGCTAACTCTTTTCTATGTTTCATTAATTCTTCATTATGTTTATCCCAGTTATCAATAGCGTGTCCATCTACTCTAGAACAAGATAGAATCGATTCCCAAAGAGCTTCAATTGCTTCCTCTCCTTTTAATTTAGGGAAGACTTTCTCAGCCCACGCTCTAGAAGGAACAGCGGCGATACACCATTTGTATTTGCCATCCATCTCGTCTCTATATGGTTTAACTTTCTTTCTAAAAGCAAAAGTAACCTTAGTTAATTTAGATTGTGAAATACTTTTAAAAGCGTCAGGATCATCTGAAATGATATGGAGCATACTTGGATTATGTTTCACCATATATTTATATTCTGCGATTGTGTAGTTAGGAACTTTGCTTAAAGTTGATGTTGAAGCATATTTATAGCCAATCTTAGAAATTTCATCATCTGAAAATCTAACTCTTACTTTTTTTGCCCCTGCTTTATATAATTCTTCAACTACTAAACGGACAAATTCCATTTGATGAGTTTGACAGTTAACCCAGACTTCTTCTCCTTTTTGGACATTAATGCCTCTTTTTGCTAAAAGTTCGGCGTATTCTTGTAATCTTTCTAATTTCATAATAATTTCCTCTTGTTTATCTTTCTTATTGTAAATCTTTTTAAAAAAAGAAAAAATAATAAGGTAGTTAAAAGAGGCAAAAATATTATGAAAACATTTAAAGAACAAAAATGGATGATTATCGTTTATGGAGTAATCCTATTTGCAATTGGCCTAGTTGACCTTATTTTAAGTATTGTGGATTTAGGTTCTGCAATTAAGATTGTCAGTTACTGTATTGCTGGCGGATTATTTGTTATTGGTCTACTTCATATCGTTGCTAACTTAATTAAAGACACAAAATCATTTTTTAAAGGTGCTTTAGCACTTGGCTGTATTGCTATTGCCTTAGGCGTGGTATTTATTGTTTATCCTTTAATGCTTGGAGATTTCTTTATTATTTTCTCGGCCGCATTCGTTATCGCAATTAGTGTAGTCTTTCTTGTTAAAGGATTTATTGGCATTAAATTCAAATATAAAAAGAGTTGGATCTTCTTATATTTCTTATTAGCGACAATCGGAATTACTTTAAGTATCCTTGCCTTTGTCTATGAAGGCTCTTCTACAGTCACTCAAATTGTCTATATCACTATGGGCGCCATCGGTGTTGCGGTTGGAGTTGCCGCTATGGTGTACGGCATTAAATTGCTCAACAAAAAAGCTGAATAAAAAGATATTAGAGAACATGAAAAAGATGCGGGAAGCCGCGTCTTTTATAATACCTAGATAACTTTAATGTCCTTTATTGAAACATCTTTTCCAGTAATTAGATAAGTCTTACCAGAATGACAATATGGACATTCTTTACCGAATTCGGTCGTGGAGTAAGTTTTGCCACAATCTTCGCAATACGTAATACCTTTGATAGTAACAAAGTTGAGTTTACATTCCTTCATGTATTTGGTCTTTTTAATTGACCAGTTAAATGCATCAACGAAATATTCTTTTACTACTCCAGAAACTTCACCAACTTCTAGAGTAAGTTCGACAACTTTGTTAACTTTGTTTTCTTCGGCAATTTGTTCGATTTGTTTAATGACGTGAACAACGATACCTAACTCATGCATTGATAGCGTTACCTGTATCTGGCATGGTCTTCTTCGCTACTTTGTAGTGTTTCTTCCATGCTTTACGTTTCTTTCTCATCATTCTGGCTTCTTTGCTACCAGCGTTGAACATAATCTTGAACCATCTTGGTACAGCATATTTGAGCAAGCCAGTGACTTTGTCTTCGGCAAATCTCATTCTTGAAGCTTTTGGATGGTCTCTAACTAAGTGAATAGCGTCAAATTCACACTTGGTGGTACAAATACCACAACCGATACATTTATGTGGATCAACAAAGGCAGCACCACAAGATAAACATCTACCAGTTTCAATTTTCACTTGTTCTTCTGTTAATGTCTTATGAGCATCTTTGAAACTATTCTTATGATCAATGGATTCATCCATACCTGCTTCTTGTCTTCCGGCATCATCATATCCTGGAAGAGTGATATCTTCTTTATTAAGTGGAGTAAATCCTCGTTTATTAAAGGCGATAGTTGGATGAGCGTTTGGTCTAACGTGTCTAGCTAAAGCATCAGCAACGGCGTGACCAGCAGCGATGGCATCGATAACAAATTTTGGTCCAGTAAAGACATCGCCACCCACAAAGATATCATCATCATTAGTTTGATAGGTGACTTTGTCAGCGAATGGATAATTACCGTGCCAGAATTCAACTTTGGTGCCTTTTAATAAGTCGCCCCATTCAATGGCTTGACCAATAGCGAAGATAATCTTATCAGCTTCCACTGTAATGGTTTCATTTTCATCGTATTTAGGATTGAACTTACCGTTTTCATCTAAAGTAGACACACATTTTTTAAAGACAATGCCTTTAACTTCACCTTTTTCATTAACAAGTACTTCTTTTGGTCCCCAAGAATTATTGATAGAAATATCTTCTTCTAAGGTTTCTCTAATTTCTTCGTTACTAGCAGGCATATGGTCACGATCTTCTAAACAGTACATAGAAACTGCACTGGCTTTTAATCTATGAGCAGTTCTTGCACAGTCAACAGCGACATTACCGCCACCAACGACAACAACTTTGCCTTTAAATTCTTTTTGTTTATCAAGTGCTTCTCTTAAATAAGAAACAGCGATTTCAGTTCCTTTGGCGGTATCGTTAGCAACACCTGGTCTTCTTCCACCTTGGCAGCCAATAGCGATATAGAAGGCTTTATATCCTTCTTTCTTTAAGCCTTCGATAGTGACATCTTTACCGACTTCAACGCCACACTTGATTTCTACACCAAGCTTTTTGATGACTTCGATTTCAGCATCGATTACATCTTTTTCTAATTTATAAGCAGGAATGCCATATCTTAACATTCCGCCAGGTTTTTCGTTTTTCTCAAAGACTGTTGGTTTAAAGCCTGCAACCGCTAAATAATAAGCTGCGGATAAACCAGCTGGACCAGCACCAATGATAGCGATTTTTTCATCGAAGCCGCCATAAACTGAGGCAACAATCTTTTCTGGGATATATCTATCTTTGGAAGCGATTTCTAAATCAGCAACGAATTTCTTAACAGCATCAATAGAGACGGCTTGATCGACTTTTCCTCTAGTACATTCGTCTTCACAGCGTTTGTTACAAACTCTACCACAGACTGCTGGGAATGGGTTTTGTGTCTTAATTAAGGCTAAAGCTTCTCTATATCTACCTTCATGAGCCATCTTTAAATAGCCTTGAACTGGGACATGAGCTGGACAGGCTACTTTACATGGAGCTGTACCAGTTGGATAGGTATCACTAGCTCTAGCAGTATCTCTATAATTCTCATCCCAGGCATATTTACCCCAGTGGATTTTATCTGGTAATGGTTGACTTGGATATTTTTGTTCTTTGCCGTCGCCTTTACATAATTTTTGTCCGAGTTTAACGGCTCCAGCAGGACAGTTAGCAACACATTGTCCGCACGCCACACAGTTAGTAGATGTGACTTTAGCGGTATAAGCACTTCTAGATAAGTTAGGAGTGTTAAATAACATTGATGTTCTTAAAGCGTTACAGATTTTGACATCACAGTTACAAATATCAAAGATATGGTCTTTGCCATCAATATTAGTAATTTGGTGAACAAATCCGTTCTTTTCAGAGAGGGCAATGATTTCTAATGCTCTTTCTTTAGTAATATAGTGAGCACGTTTGGTTTCTACTGTGTAGTCTGCCATATCACCAAGTTGGATACACCAATCATTAACATCATCGATACAGCCATCGCCTAACATCGCTCTACTTGCTCTACAAGAACAAATACCAGCGGAGATATGGCCTTCATATTTATTTAACCAGTGAGAAATCTTTTCTACAGAGATGGCTTCTTGATTACCTTCAATAGCTTTTTCTACTGGAATGGTGTGCATACCAATACCGTTACCACCTTCAGCAATCATTTCAGTGACGCCTGCTAGAGGAATAAAGGTCATTCTTTCAAAGAAGTTAGCAACTGCAGGATTCTTCGCAATTCTATCTAATGAGGAGTTCATTAATTCTGCTGAACCAGGAACGAAGTACGATAATCTATATCTTTTAATTTTAGGAGCGTCTTCAATTGGATGTTCATCCGCATAATTATCTCCATAGTCATATTCAATAAATCCAATATAAGAAAGTTCATCTAAAAGTTGTTGAACTTTAGCAGGATTAAATTGACCTTTGAATTTCTTAATTAAATCTTCTAAGAGATACCATTTTCTTTGTTTAAGTTTAAGTAAGAAGTTAACTTGATCTTCACTTAAAACTTCTCTTAGTCCCCAATATTCTGGATCAGTATTTTTTACTCCAAATAATTTGTGTGGGACAACGTCGGTAATCTTCTTGCCTAACTTCGCGTAGTTCTTATGGAACTCTTTTTCACCTTGATATTTTGAGGTGACTTCTGGTTTCTTACATTTTTCTGGCATTAGTTATTCCTCCAATTTGAAACTATATCTTTGAAATATTCAGCGACTAATTCGATATTTTTACCTGTTTTTGCGCTTATCGGTATTATTGTAGCATTTTTATTACGGTATTTAATATTAGAAATACATTTCTCTATATTAAAGTCGAAATATGGAAGAGCATCGATCTTATTTATGAGCACTAGTTTTGATTTTTCAAACACCAATGGATATTTAATTGGTTTATCATCACCCTCAGGGACAGAAAGAATCATCATATCCATAGAGGCCCCGGTATCGAATTCAGCAGGGCAAACAAGATTACCAACATTTTCCAAGAAAATAAGATCAAAATCGTTGAAGTTAATGCCGTCTAATCCAGTTTTAGTCATACCAGCATCTAAGTGACACATTCCGTTAGTGTGTAACTGAATAGATGTCACTCCAGTTTCTTTAGCGACATTAACCGCATCAACATCACTATCGATATCCGCTTCCATTACCCCAATTTTAAAATCTTTCTTAAGAAGATTAATTAATTTAATTAGAGTAGTGGTCTTACCCGCTCCTGGAGAAGACATTAAATTAACCACAAATGTTTGGTGGTCTTTTAAATAGCTTCTTAGCGCATCAGCTTCTTGATCATTATCTGCATAGGCAGAACGATTCAAAAGAATAGTTCTTACTTTTTCCATCTCAACCATTATATCTAGAAAATGAAAAATATTAAAATAAAATATTTTATTTTGTGGTATGATATTACACATGGATTTCCAAATTGTTAAAGTCAAAGAAGATATATTAATTGAAAATAATAAGAAAGCAGACTCTTTAAGAGCATTTTTAAAAGAAAAAGGCATTTATTTTATTAATGTCATGGCCTCTCCTGGTAGTGGGAAGACCACTTTATTAACTAGAGTAATTAATTCTTTAAAATCCAAATATCGTATTGGTGTTCTTGAGGCGGATATTGATGGTGATGTTGATGCGGAAAGAATTAGTCAAAATACCGGCGTAAAAGTCATTCAAGTTCATACTTCTGGAGCGTGTCATTTGACCGCTCAAATGGTGGAAGATGCTTTAAATGCATTTGGAGTGGATGACTTAGATTTAATCATTTTAGAAAATGTTGGTAATCTTGTTTGCCCTGCTGAATTTGATACTGGTAGTAATATCAATATGATGCTTTTATCAACTTCCGAAGGACATGATAAACCTTTAAAATACCCGCTTATGTTCCAAGTCAGTAAAATCGCGGTCATTTCTAAAATGGATGTCGCTGAAATTTTTGATTTTGATCTTTCTAAAGCTAAAGCAAATATTTTGTATAGAAATCCTGAAGCGAAAATATTTGCTCTTTCTTCTATAAAAAATGAAGGTGTTGATAGCCTAATTAACTACCTTGATAGTTTAATTCAACAAAGTAAATAATATGAAATATTATAATGAACAGTCTTTTACTGGTGAGCGAGCGATGTTTATGACTAGTGAGGCCACTTTTTATAAATGTTATTTTCATGATGGAGAATCACCTTTAAAGGAAAGTAAAGATATTCAAATTATTGATTCAACTTTTCAATGGAAATACCCATTATGGTACTGTCAAAATGTTAAGGTTAGAAACTCAAAATTGTTATATACCGCAAGAAGCGGCATATGGTACACAAAAAACATCGAAATAACAGATACAATAATCGAGGCTCCTAAAACATTTAGAAGAGGTGAATCTATATCTTTAATAAATGTTAAATTACCACATGCTGATGAGACACTTTGGAAATGTAAGGGTGTTAAACTAGTTAATGTTGAAGTTAAGGGCGATTATTTTGGTTTTAATTCTGAAGATCTTGAAATTGAAAATTTATCTTTAGATGGGAACTATGGCTTTGATGGGGCTAAAAACATCAAAATCCATAATTCTGTTTTAAAAACCAAAGATGCATTTTGGAATGTAGAAAATGTCGTTGTTACAGATTCTACGATTATTGGAGAGTATCTAGCCTGGAACAGTAAAAATGTAACATTTATAAACTGCAAAATCATTTCACACCAGGGATTATGCTATATGGATAACGTCAAAATGATTAATTGTGAATTAATTGATTCTGATTTATGTTTTGAATATTGTTCGCGCTTAGATATAAAAGTCAAAAATGCTATTGATTCAGTTAAAAATCCAATCTCTGGAAGAATTGAATGTAAAGGCATAAAAAAGTTAATATTAGAAAAAGATAAAATTGATGTTTCTAAAACGGAGATAATCATCAATGAGCAAATATAGTTTTGATGTTTCTTTTAACAGAAAACAATCGTGTAGTATTCGTTGGAATGTAAATGAAGGTGAACTTCCTTTAGATATTGCCGACATGGATTTTATGGTTATGCCAGAAATCGAAAAAGCTATTAAAGCTAGGGCAGAGCAAGCTTGCTATGGCTATACTTTTGTCCCTGATTCATATTATCAAGCATATATTCGTTGGTGGAGAGATCGACATAGCACAATATTAGAAAAAGATTGGTTTATATTTTCTAAATCAGTTGTGGCCTCAATTGATTCTATATTTAAACATTTAGGTAAACCAAAAGATGAAGTTGTAATGTTCACCCCTGTTTATAATGTGTTTTTTAATTGTATCAAAAATAATAATTTAGTTCTTAAAGAGTGTGAATTTATTCTTAATAAAGAACTTAGTATTGATTGGAAAAAACTAGAAACTCAATTGCATGGAGCAAGTTTTTTCTTATTATGTAATCCTCATAATCCACTAGGAAGAAAATTTACGATAGAAGAATTAAATAAGATAATTAACCTCTGTAAGCAAAACAATGTTTATGTAATATCCGATGAAATTCATGGCGATATTGATCTAAATAAAGGAAGATATATCTCTATTTTAAATAGTGGAGTCTCTCGATACGATAAAGTCATTACATTGTTATCTCCTAGTAAGGTATTTAATGTTGCTGGATTACATTCTTCAGTAGCAGTTATATCTAATAACGAGTTAAAAGAAATGGTGCAAAACGGGTTTTGGCAAGACGATATTGGTGAACCAAATTATTTTGCAGTTGATCCAGTTATTACCGCTTTTACTTATGGGGATGAGTATGTAGATCAATTAAACTCATATTTAAATGAAAATCGAGCATTTTTGATGGAATTTTTGCTCAAAAACCTGCCAAATTTAAAAATTATCAGCGGAACTTATACCTATTTAGTGTGGATTGATATTTCTTGTTATAGTAAAGATTCAAGGCTATTTGTCAAAAGACTAAAAGAATCTACTGGCTTAATTGTTGCGCCTGGAATTAACTATGGAAAATCTGGAGAGGGATATATTAGATTAAATATCGCTACTCCAAGAAATAATTTAATAGATGCATGTAATAGATTAATGAAATATATAAGCGAAAAAGAGGAGGAATAATCTATGAAAAAGAAAATGAATATTTGCCCAGCAATATTCCCAATGCCTGTAATTTTAATAGCAACCTACAACGATGATGGTTCTATCGATGTAATGAATGCGGCTTGGGGATGCGCATTTGACACAAAACAAATTGAACTAAATATTTCTGATTCTCATCGAACAACTGAGAATATTAGAAAAAGAAAAGCGTTTACTGTTTCTTTAGCGGATGCTAGCAATATGGTTCCTGCGGATTTTGTTGGTATTGTATCTAGTAAAAACGACCCAATGAAGTTCGAAAAAACTGGTTGGAAAGCTCATAAGAGTGAATTAGTGGACGCGCCAATTTTAGATGACTTACCTTATTCTTTAGAATGTACTCTAGAATGTTTTAAAGAGGACTATGGAATTATTGGTAATATTGTTCAACTTTTAATTGATGATAAATATTTAGATGAAAACGGTAAAGTCAATTTAGAAAAGATGCAAATCATTTCTTATGATCCATTTAACCATGGCTATTATGTGGTGGGTAAAAAAGTTGGACAAGCATTTTCAGAAGGAAGAAAAATCAAATAATGAAAGATAACGTTTCCAAATTATTATTAAAATATAAAAAGATATTTGATAGTGACGCTGAACACGTTTTTTCCTGTGGTGGCCGCTTTGAAATCTTGGGCAATCATACAGATCATAACCACGGTCTATGTTTAGCTAGTGCTTGTAATTTAGAAATTGTTGCTTCGGTTAGTAAAAACGACTCTCATAAAGTCTATTTTCAATCCCTAGGTTTTGAGCTAGATGAAGTAGATTTATGTGAATTAAACGCGAATAAAAAAGAATACGCAACTTCAAAAGGATTAATTAGAGGTGTCGCTGCTTATTTAAAAGAACATGGCTATAAAGTTGGAGGATTTAATGCTTATAGTGAATCCACAATCTTTAAAGGAGCGGGTGTATCTAGCTCTGCTGCTTTCGAACTTTTAGTGGGGCACATTTTTAATGTCTTATTTAATAAAGGCAAAATCTCTAAATTAGAACTTTGTAAAGCTGGAAAATACGCAGAAAATGAATATTTTGGAAAGAAAAGTGGTCTTTTGGATCAAATTGGAGTTGGATTTGGTGGAGTTGTGAAAATTGACTTTAAAAATATTGATGAACCACTTGTTGAACAAATTGAATTCCCATTTAAAGATTTACACTTTGTTTTAGTAAATACTGGTGGAGACCATTCTTCTCTCAGCGATTTATATTCTTCTATCCCTAATGATATGTATGAAGCCGCGAAAGTGTGTGGACATAACTATTTAGTCGAAGGCACTTTTGAAGAAGTAGAAGCTCATAAAAATGAGATGAGTGAGATGGCTTATTTAAGAGCTAAACATTATTATGGAGAAAATTCGAGAGTGAGAAATGCTTTTAAAGCACTACAGGATAATGAACAAGATACATTTTTAAAAATGATAAATGAATCTAGAGAGTCATCCACTAAATATTTGAAAAATATGATGGTGGAATCTAACTACAAAGGTTCACCTTTAGAAGCATGTGATTTATTATTGAAATATAGCGATAATCAAGGGGCTGTCAAAATTAATGGTGGTGGCTTTGCAGGAAGTGTTATTGCTTTAGTCCCTACTTCTAAACTAGAAAAAGTTTTAGTAAAAATGAAAGAACACTATGGAGAAAATAATGTTCAAGAAATATTTGTTAGGGACAGCGGACCAAAAGTTATTTATAATAAGTGAAGTAAATAAGTGAAGGAGAACTTAACATATGGAATTAAAAGGAAGTCGTACTGAAAAAAACTTAGAGATTGCTTTTGCTGGTGAAAGCCAAGCTAGAAACAAATACACCTATTTTGCTTCTAAAGCGAAAAAAGAAGGATTTGAACAAATTGCTGCTATCTTCTTAGAAACAGCAGATAATGAAAAAGAACACGCTGAATTATGGTTTAAATATCTTCATGGTGGTGCTGTTCCTTCTACAGCAGAAAACTTATTAGCAGCTGCTGAAGGTGAAAACTACGAATGGACTGACATGTATAAAGAAATGGCAGCCGTTGCTAGAGAAGAAGGCTTTATTGAAATTGCTTGCAAATTCGAATTAGTCGCTAAGATTGAAAAAGAACACGAAGAAAGATATAGAGCGTTACTTGATAGAGTAAAATCTGATAAAGTCTTTGTCGCTGATGATGTTGTCATCTGGAAATGCCGTAATTGTGGACATATCCACGTTGGAAAAGAAGCTCCAGAGCTCTGCCCAACTTGTAAACATCCAAAAAGCTATTTCGAAAGACAAGCTAAAAACTATTAATTCTTTAATAGAAAAGATACGGCCATTTGGTCGTATTTTTTTATTGCCTAAATAAAGATTTATTTTATAATAATAACGCTATGAGAATATTAGATGCTTGGCAAGGTTGGGTTGATTTCTGGCAAAAGTTTGCAGATTTTTTCTTTAAACCTGACGAAGCTGGAATTAACTATCTATCTCGTATTGGTGTAGCTATTGCTATTATCGTTTTTACTTGGATTGTTCTTAAGATATTAAACCCATTATTAAAAAAACTATTTAAGGTCAAAAAAGGACCTGATATTGATGTATCTGCTAAATTAATTATTCTTGGATTAGTTAAATTTTTAATTTGGATTACTGTTGGTTTTATCGTTTGTAGTGTTTTAAAAATCAATTTATCTGGAGTGGGTGGAATCCTCGCCTCTGTTGGTGTCGCTCTTGGTTTAGCTTTACAAGATTTAGTTGGATCATTCTTCTCTGGTTTATTGATTATTAATCAAAAAACTATTAGAACTGGTGATCATATCTTAGTTAAAAATGCCTTTGGAGAATGCGAAGGTATTGTTCAAAGAGTTCATTTCTTCACCACAATTTTAACTAGCTTCCAAGGTCAAAAAATTATCATCCCTAATAAAAATATGTCTAGTGCGGTTATCACCAACTACACTGTGAATGGAGAAAGACGAATCGATTATGATGTTGGGGTGAGCTATGATAGCGATCTTGAAGTCGTAAAAGAAGCTTTAGCGTCAGTAATTAAAGATGAACCACTTGTGATCAATCCTGAAAAAACACAAGTATACGCTGAATCTTTTGGACCATATGCGATTAACATGAGACTTAGATGCTGGACTAAAGCTGATGATTATTGGACTTTATATAATCAATTAACTGAAAGAATCTATTTGGCATTTAAACAAAAGGGCATCTATATCCCTTCTTCCACTGATAGAAACATTAAGAACTAACTGGCTTTGCCAGTTTTCTTTTTATTTATCAATTTTTAATTAGTTTATAAAACTTTTTTTGCAAAAAAATCGAAAAAAACCACTCTTTATATAATGTAGGGACTTTTTTAAGTTTCTATAATCCGAGGCTCATCCAAGAGGCGCACTTTGGATGACTCTAGTGATTTTCTTTCTTCTTCAGTTTCTTTTTATCTAGATCATCTATGCGTTAGATGAGTCAAGGTAGGAGGGAGTTTTATATGAAAGAAATTATCCTGGCTCTATTTGAGTTCATCATAATCCTATTGATTATAAAAAAAGACCCACCAAGCGATAAGCGCTAGGTTGGTCAACCACAACTAAAAGATAACTGAATAGCGCTTAAAAGTCAAGTTCTCTAATAGAGTCTTGATTAAATCCTTTGATAGGGCTATTGCCTATTAATAGGAGTTTGTCTCGTGGTCTCTTTGTACTTTTAATCATCTATCGTGATGTATCAAAGGTGGAAGGAGGTGGTTATTATGTCCTCTAATAAGATGACAGTAATTATCCTAATTCTAGAAATAGTGATTTCGATACTTACAATAATAATAAAAGCCCTAATGTAGTAACTAGGGCAACCAACTAATTATAATGTAGACCACGTGGTTACTAATGTCAACATTAATAGTGGTTTAGATTTATCTAGTTCGCCATTATAGATAAATAGAGCTACTAAATTGACGTAGGAAAACTTTCTTTACAAGACTATGAGCGATATGTATAATACATATGCTAAAGTTAGCAAAAACTCTGCTATTAATTATGTTTAATAGCCGTTAGACCAAGGAGGAAAAGAAAATGCGCAAATACGAAATTATGTACATTTTAAGAGCCGACTTAGATGAAGCACAACGTAAGGAAGTCATGGAAAAGCTTGCCAAAATTATCACTGACAATGGTGGTAAAGTTGAAGAAACAAGCGAAGCTATGGGCTTACGTGAACTTGCTTATCCAATTAAGGAACAATCTAAGGGTTACTATGTTGTACTTAAGGTTTCTATGGATAACAAAGCGATTAATGAATTCAATCGTTTAGTCCGTATCAACCCAAGTGTCCTACGTCATCTTATTGTTGTAGAACACAAATAAGGAGGATCATTTAAATGATTAATCGTGTCGTTTTAGTGGGCCGCTTAACTAGAGACCCAGAACTCAGAAAAACCACATCCGGAAACTCTGTCTGTACATTCACAGTCGCTCTAGACAACAGAATGAAAAATCCAGATGGTTCTAAAGGAACAAGCTTTATTCCTTGTACAGCCTTTACAACCACTGCGGAAACAGTTTCAAAATTTGCCCGTAAGGGATTATTAGTTGGAGTTGAAGGTCGTCTTAATCAAAGAAGCTTTATTCGACAAGATGGACAAAAATCAAGTGTCATCGAAGTATTATGTGACTCTGTTCAATTCTTAGAAAGAAGAAATGAAGAAGTTGCTAATGAAGAAATGGATATTCCACCATTTGATGATGCTGTCCCTACTGAAGAATCTAAAAGCTTAGACAGTATTGAAATTGCTGATGACGATCTCCCATTCTAAGAAAGGAAGATAAAATAATGGCGTTTAAGAAAGTTAGACCACACAAGAAGGTCTGTTACTTCAAGAAAAATAACATTACCCACATCGATTATAAAGATGTCGAAACATTAAAAATGTTTATTGCTTCTAATGGAAAAATTTCTCCACGTAGAACAACTGGTACATGTGCAAAACATCAAAGAGAATTAGCTGTCGCAATTAAAAATGCGAGATTTATGGCTCTTCTCCCATATGTTGCTGACTAATTAAAGTCAAATAATCAAATTAGGGGCTGTTGAAAAACCTAAAAGGTGAATGACAGCTCCTTTTTATTTTGTCTTATTAACCTTCAAATATCATATTCTATTAAAATCAACAATGAAACATTGTTGAAAAACCTATTTAGTTTCGTATTGTGCTTTGTTTATCTTAATTCCTTTTTTAGCAAGTCTTTTCCAACTAGGCTTTTTAAATTGTTCTGGTTCTAAATCATTTGGTGCATTCCAGTATTTGTTAAGTTTGCCTGTTTCATAGAACCTTATGAGTTTTGCAATATTTAATCCAAGCGCGGTTAGCATAATTTCTGTTGTTACTTTTTCTATTCCTCTTCTTCTAACTCTTGTATATCCATAGTTTTGTTTAATAATTCCAAAATCACCTTCAACCTGGATAGAGCGGTTTACTCTTAATTCAATTCCTTTTGGTAAACATAGATTATCTTGCGATTGATATTTATATCTCTCTAACTTTTTCACAACTTCAAATATCTTAAAATCCTCATCCCACCTTCTCATAAAACGTTTGCAAAATGGCATCCAGTCACAGTGAAGACATCCTTCAACTTTATAAAATACAGATTCCTTCTTTCTGTGATGGCGGTTTTCCAAAATAACTTCTTCACCAATTAATCCGTTTAAACAAACTATTTTGTCGTTATTTAATAAATGATAACAATCTGGATTAGAAGCTGATTTATTTCCTTCAAATGATTGGTGTTTAACATAATTACCGATGTGGTGTTTATCTAAATATGAATAATTATCTAGTGACCCATATCCTGCATCAGCACATTCATTTAGTGGAAAGCATTGATATAAACGATAAAATTGTTCATTTATCGGTATGAAATCATTAATATCAGTTCTAGAATTAGATACATAATACGCGAAGATAAATCCACGAATTACTAGTTGCTGAACGTTATAAGCAGCATGAAATTCATAACTGGATTTAGAATAATAATCTTCTTTTAATACCATTGCAGTAGCATCTTTATCTGTTTTATAAAATGACTTTCGATTATCTCCAATAATCTTATACATTTCTTCATAATCATTAATTTTGATAGATGCAGCAGTTAAGAATTTCTCTAAATCTTTATACTCTTTTGGCGTTAACTCATCTCTTTTATATTTTAGATTTATTAATGCATTTATAGCGGTGTCTATAGACATAAATTCTTCATGTTTAGGATTGGGCAATAGTCTATATTTTTCAATTACATCATTAATTTTAATTGACAACTTCCTATGCCTTTTAGTGGGTTTCCAAACAAATTTATATTTGTTAGCGTTAGCTTGGTATTTAGTTCCATCGATAAAAGCATCGGATTTAGATAAGACTAGACCAACATCTGTTGCTAGTTGTTTCATTATTAAAGAGAAGATTTTTTCTTCGTTAGGAACAATGACTTTATTAATGAATTTGCATATCGTGGTGAAATCAACCTGTATAAAATCCATTAAATATATGTATCTAAGATCATATTGAAAAGCATCTTCTAATTCTCTTAATGTAAACCTATCAAAAGCAAACCCATATAAAATTGATGCGAATAAACGGTGATAATTGCAGTTAGGTCTTCCACCTACTTCAGTGTCATTCTTAACATACTTTTGAATCAAATCTCCAACACCTGAGTTTTCAAGCATTATTAAAAAATGATTTAATAATTCTTTTTGCTTAACTTTAAGTTCAAAAGGTATGAACAAATATTGCTTTTCAATGGTAAAATAAGACATATCAATACCTCCCTCGACAAGAGATATTGTAACAAAAGAGGTGATTTCTTGCGATTTCACCTCTTTTTCATAATAAAAGGAGCTGTCATTCACCTTTTAGGTTTTTCAACAGCCCCTTTTTACTATCTAGATTTGCTATAAAGATTCCAAAGCGCAAAAATCTTTAAATTGCGTTTTGGAGTTGCGTTTTGGAGTTGAATGTGATAATATTTTCCTATGGAAAATAAGTATTCGAACAAATATTTAATTGAAACCGGAATTGGCCTTCAAGATGTTGACGGACTTAAGAATTCGACATATTTTTTATCGCAAGCTGATAGATATGTCAAAGGAGAAATATCTCTAGATGAGCTAGATAAAATAATTAGTTCTTATTATGAGAATAAACAAGGCGAAGATGAAAGAACAGAAGAGGCAGACATTGTGTCGAATAGAATTGCGCAAATTATTTCTGATGATTCTTTTACATTTACAGTTGGGCAATTAGTAAGCATTCACAAGCAACTATTTGAAGGTGTATTTGGCCATGCTGGAAAATTAAGAGATTATAACTTTATAAAAAAGGAGTGGGTTCTTGATGGCAGATCTGTCATTTATGGCGATTATCATGAACTCAGAAACACTCTAGAGTATGATTTCGAGACAGAAAGAAATTTTAAATATGCTGATTTGTCCGAGGATAAAGTCATTGAACATTTAGCGACTTTTGTTTCTAATCTTTGGCAAATTCACGCGTTTCAGGAAGGAAATACTCGTACCACTGCGGTATTTTTCATCAAATATCTAAGATCGCTAGGATATGATGTAACAAATGATGTTTTTGCTAAAAATGCCTGGTTTTTTAGAAACGCCTTGGTGAGGGCTAATTTCAAGTATATTCGTAAAGGCATATATGATGATAAAAAATACATTATTATGTTTCTAAGAAATTTACTTCTTAATGAACACAACATATTAAGAAATAGAGACTTACGTATAAGCATTGACTCCAATAATAATGAAACCATCCCAAGAGAAACACGTGTTTTAGAATTAATCAAAGCTAATCCGAGAATTAGTATTGATGAATTGGCAAGCAGAATTGGTGTTTCGCCACGAACTATTGATAGCGTCATTGCTCTTTTGAGTAAAGAAAACAAGATTAAAAGAATTAATGGTAAAAGATTCGGGTATTGGGAGATCTTATAATTACACTGGTTTTTGGACAAAGCAGGAAAATTGGGTTTGGACAATCACACAAATAATCAAATTAAGTCGTCTATAATGGGCGGCTTTTTTATTTAATTTTTAACATATTAAAGTTGTAAATATAACAACTATACAATATAATTATTCTATGAATAAAGTGATTAATATTAAAACAAAGAAAGCTATCAAAGAGATTAGAGAATTTAAAATAAAAAAATATACACCTGTGGATGTGAAATTTGAAAACATTCATTTGCGTGAACTAAACAAATTAACATCAGTCGAGCTCTTTGACAAGAATGATTTGTATATCAACTCTTATACCTTATGGAAATTAATGCAACCTATAGGAAGCTCTGGAGCGCATAATTACCACGAACTTAAAGCCGAAGATATCTTCAATGCTTTAAATAATTTGATAAACCCTCAGTGTGTATTTAAAGTAAAGAACGAAAGAATTGCAATCATTCCAGTTTTCATTTCCTCGTTTGATGAACCATTGATGGTTGTTGTTGAGATTGGTTCTGGATTGATCAAAAACAAAAAAGCAAATATCAACAGAGTTGTAACAATGCATCCGAAGTCAAATCTTGAAGATTATTTAGAAAAAATGAATTCTACTGATATTTTGTATAGAGCAAAAAAGGAAACAACGGGCACATAAATAAAAATGAGTATCAATACCGGCTCCAATTGCCTTAACTGAATACTCTACCGTTTGAAGATGTACCTTTTTAAGGGCCCTGTCTTCTCTTCGCCACTCTTTTATAAAGCGTCCCACACCAAGAGGTTATGTATAAATATAACTTTGTCGGGCTAATATTATTATATAACACTATGGGAGAACTTCAATATGAACCATGAAACTATCGGACCTAAAATTAAACAATTTAGAAAGAAACGAAAATTAACTCAAGATGAATTAGCGGAATCTTTAGGGTACTCTGGAAAATCTGTTATTTCTCATATAGAGAAAGGTGACGCCGACATGACTTATGAGAAGATTCTTCTTCTTTTAAGAACATACATGTTGGATGCTAATGAATTATTTGAAGTCGAAAGAATTGACCAACAACTTGATGATTGGAAAATGGAACAAAGAAAAAATAAAAAAGTAGCAGTGTATATTCACGGGTTACACGGATCTGCTAAAGAAGCTGAGGACTATTCTTTCTTAAAAGATAAATATGATGTTGTAGGACTTGATTATAAAGATGGAAACCCATGGGAATTAAATGATGTTATTAGAAGTGAATTTGAAAAAATAGCAAAGAGATATAAAGAAATCATAGTCATCGCAAATTCTATTGGTGCTTTTTATGCATATGAATATTTAAGTGATTTCGATATTAAACAGGCGTTCTTTATTTCTCCAATTGCCGATATGTTTAAGATTGTATTTGATTTGATGATAGAGCATCATATTAGTAGTAAAGAGCTAGAGGAAAAGAAAATAATTAAATTAGATAATGGTCAGACCCTATCGTATGATTTTTACAATCATGTCTCAAACTACAAAGATAATTGGAAAATACCAACTGATATTTTATATGGTGAGCATGATGAAATTGTCTATATAGAAAATATTGCTGATTTTTTAGTGGCACATCCGAAAACTAAATTAACAATAAAACAAGGCTCAGCCCATTATTTCCATACCGAAGAGGAAAAAGAATTTATCAAGGCTTGGATTCTTAATTCTTTGCATCAATAAGATAATCTTTGGTATCTCTTTTAAAAAAACAATATTATGTTTATATAAGTGTTAATTTATAGATAAGAAGGGATATGTTGATTTATGGCTACATATAACGCAGAAATAACGCAAAAATTTTTAGATGAGTATAAGACTTTTGAGTATATCGAAGAAAATGATCCTCATCGATTTGAGATGATAAAAAAACAGCATTATGTCGAATTCAATGCTTTAAGACATATCCGCAACTGCTTGACACATACCCCAAAAGTCAATGGCGATTTTCCTTTTCATGTCGCTGATTATGTTTTGGAAACACTAGAAGAAATAATAAATAAATTAGTGGTAAAAGCGTACGATGTTGGGATTAAGAAAGATAAAATTAAAACATTATCTCCTGACACTGATGTATTACACGCAATGCGCTATATGGATCAGCTACATATCACTAATATCCCAATCTTTGATGAGAAAGGGTGTGTTAGATATGTTGTTTCTATGCGAACAATATTCTCTATTCTTGCAAATGCAGAATATGATGAAAATAGATCATATACTATTGAAGATTTAAAAGATAAATTTGATATTAATAAAAGCAAAGATCTATATTACCTTTTCTTAGCAAAAGACACCTTTGCCTTTGATGCTAAACAATATTTTATTGGCTATAACAAAGAACACAAAAGGTGTGCTTTAATATTTATTACTGAACATGGTTTAAGAAATGAACCTGTATTAGGAATCGTTTCTCCTGGGGATGTATTTAACATTTAATTAAGTCTTCAAAGACGGCTTATTTGTGACACATCTGTGACAAGCTATTTGATAAAATATACTCAATCTTAGGGGGACAAATCATGAATAAAGAATTATTAAAAGGTTTAACTAAAGAGCAAATTGCTAAAGTTAAAGCCTGTAAAAATCACGAAGAATTAATGGAACTCGCTAAAAAAGAAGGCGTTGAACTTACTGAAGAACAATTAGCTGTTGTTAGTGGTGGTGGCGCTTGCAGTGTTATTTCAGATATCGGAGACTATATCAATCCATATGACTGTCCAAGATGTGGTAGCAATAACATTAAAGACAAAGGCACTTATTATATCTGTCAAAGTTGTGGCTACAAAATTGAAAACTACGATTAAACAAAAGATTATAACCGAGCTTATCTCGGTTTTTTAAACTGTCCCACTAACGGAATTAAAGACTGGTATAATACTCCTAATGAATAATAGAAATATTAGTAACAATCTAGAAATAGCTCTTAATATGTTAAAAAAATTTAGATTTTGATTTCCTGATTATTGGCGGGCTTATTTGTAACGCAGTATTAGCTAATCACGCAAGAAGAACATCTGATATTGATCTGATTTGTGATACTGATTTTCATAAGTTAGAAGAACTATTTAAAAAAGAATTTGATGTCGTTCGATTCTTATATTTTCCTTTAACTAATGAGGCCACAGAAGAATCTTTTTCTTGTTTTGTAAGAATTGATAACGAGGTTATTCATATTGAAGGAAGAAGATTTGATATTTTTAATAAGTTTAAAAGAAGTGTTTATCAAATCGGACAATGTACTTTTAGTGGGGTCAGTGTTGAACTTCAAATTGCCGAGAAAATAATAGCGTTGTTTTCTATTGAGGTCCCATTATATAAACATCTTATAGATTTATACTCCTTCTCTCAGCTAGATGAATGTTCTATTAGCAAAGACGATATAAAAAAATATTTAGACTTGTTACTTACATATAAAAATAACGTTAAAAAGAAGTTGAAGTTGCCTCTTATTGATCTGCAATCTCATATTGAAATAAGCAAAGAGTTTGAAGGATCATTGTTACTTCCTTTACAAGCACAATATAACCACAATAAAGAATACATAATTAGTGAGATTAATAAATGGTTACCTCAATTTTTTGATTAATGTGGCACATTTGTGACAACTATTTTGATAACATATAGATAACAAAGGAGAACTTCGAACATGAAAAAAGAATTATTAAAAGGTTTAACTGAAGAACAAATTAAAAAAGTTAGTGCATGCAAAAATACAGATGAATTGCTCACTTTAGCAAAAGAAGAAGGCTTTTCTTTAACTGACGAACAATTAGAAGCAGTTAATGGTGGTGGTTGTTTATCCACTAACGCACCTGACGTTTCAAAAACATGTAAAAAATGTGGTAGATTAGTGGAAGGTCGTTATATCGGTCGAAAATCATATTATGGCCTTATCTATGAATTTGCGTGTGAATGTGGGTATACTTGGAAAGGTTCCAAAAACGAAGATTTATAATAATAAAAGCATAATCAAAAATTGGATATATGTAACAATTAAGTCGTCTACAAGGGCGACTTTTTATATGGCCTTACAGTCTATAATGACAAAAAGTGTAGTTTTTTGTAGACTTTAAATATGAGAAAACAATATTTCAAATGGAGCTGGTTTGTCTTAGGCTTAGTATTTCTCATAGTTGGTCTAATTCTTTTAATTTCCTATTTTGTTTTACTAACAATCAGTGTTATTCAAAGTGAACTTACTTGGCAATTGAATTACCAAGCATCTGGGTTATGGATTGATTGATTAATTCAACCAATTCATATCCATCTGGGTAGTTCCTACCCGATATCCCTACGTTATCAGCTTTACCATTCCAATTAATATAATCTTCATTTAAAAACTGATCTGTTACAGGAATATATTCTCTAGTTGGATTAGAGAGACCTTTAAGTGGGGTTTCAAATTGATTTCCACTTATTTGTCTATAGACTCTCATAATGTTATAAGCTCCAACCGAATCTGAGTTAAAAATATAGTTATGACACTTCATTAAACCTCTTTTAACTCGATATGTTTTATTAGCGCTTCTTTCTGAGACATCTTTACTATTAGGAAGACAAGAAGAAGTATAAGCTTCATTTACCTTAATTAGCTCAATACCGTTTAGTTGAAGTTTATAGAAGAGTAAACTATAAATCTTATTAAAACAAACTACTCGAATATTTTGGTTATAGCGATGTTTCTCGTCGCTATTAACAACTTTTCTTTTAACATTAAGCAAACCAGAAAGATCTCCAACAATAACTCTTGAAATATCATTAGATAAACAATAATCAACAATCTTCTTAGTCGCGCGGTGGAGGATGAGATTAATCCTCTTATTCTTAAGCTCATATAAATGTTTAATCCTATTAGTAGAGACTCCTTTCTTGTGATGTGGATAACATTTATCAAACTTAGACTGATAATAAGCAATTCTTTTAGAAAAATAGTAATTGGTGTTTAGCAAAGATTGACCTGAGACAATAAAAGAACTTCCCTTATTGTCATAGACTGTTAACAGGTTCTTTGTACCAATATCGATACTTATATAATGCTTATTATCTTTTTTAATATTTGCTTGCGGCTTTTCATAGATTACATATACTTTGAATCTATTTTTGCTTACATATGAAAATTCAATTTGTTTAATCTTATCAAATTTTCTTTTGAGTTTGATGTAATAATATGGTTCTTCAATTTGATATTTCTCTAATAAATGTTCTTTAAGCTTTTTTGGTATAGAAAGACGAATCATATTATCAATAATTTTAAATTGTCCGTTTAAGTATTTGATATTCATATGATATCCATCTTTTTTATAATAAGGAGCTTGTGGCTCTCCGTCTTTTTCTTTTAGAAGACCATTTTCTTTTCTCTTCTTCCATTTATAGTGAAGAGTTAGATAACTCCTCCAAGATTCATTAAGTCTAGCAAGAACATCTTGCGACGTTTGACTAGGAAGAGATTTATACCAGAAAGAATCTTTAAGTCTTTTCTTTTGACTATACCAATCAGGCATCTTCTCAAACCCCAAAGACTGATATTCCTTTCTTTCATAATTACCAACATTAAACAATTTACTAGCAGCGTAGCAAAGATGACCCAGAATTATGGATGTCTTTTCATCTACATTTAGTTCAAATTGGTAAGTTAGTAACATCTTTACTCCTTTTCTTGATTTTGAATATATTCTCTAATTGCCTCTTCTGATATCAATCCAATCGTTTCTACATAATAAGAAGGATTCCATAATTCTTTATTCCATAGCTCTTTAGATATTTCAGGAAATTCTTTTAATAATAATCTTCCAGATATTCCTTTCATCATCTTAGCGATATACGAGATTGATATTTTCGGTTTAGCGGAGACAAATACATGAACATGATCTTTAGTTCCTACTTCAATTTCAGCGATTTCAAATCCTTTTTCTTTCCCAACATTAATCAATATCTCTTTTAGTCTTTTTTCTATATTTGGTGTTAATACCTTTCTTCTATATTTAGTAGACCAAACAATATGATAGTTAATGTTAAAAACACATGTACGTCCATGCCTCAACTCACCCATATCTATATCCTTTACATATAGTATATCAAAAAAGTGGTATTTTTACCACTTAATATAAATATTATTTCCACATATTTACATAACATATGGTGAGGATGGTGTTCTTATTGATTAAGGCTCATTTTCATCTCGGCAGTTGAACAACAGAGGATTCCCGTTCATATTCCTAAATCAAATAGAACCACTAGAGAATTTGATGGTGGATCAGGATACGTTAAAAAAATCGGAGAAGGTCCAATTCTTAGAATCAGTAACAAAGAAATCTTAGATTTGAGGTCTAATACTTATTATCAAATTGAAGATAACTATGTTAAGCAAATGGGTTATGGACCAGTATTTGAAATTGTTGGTAATAGAATTAAACTTGCTTATGGTGGATATTTATTTGAATTATCTGGTTCAAATATAAATAAGGTTTACGGTGGATTTTATGCCTCTATTAGTGGTAGCTTTTTAAAAACACACGACTTAAGCCAAAATTATGAAATACCTACTAGTCTAAACAAGACTCAATTATTAGTAGTTGCGGCGTTATTATTTAAAGACTAAATAGCCACAATTCCGGTGAATATTTATTATCAAGGTTTATAAGAATAATTTCAAAATTGTGCTATAGATTTGATAAAAGCAACTATAGTTATCTTACTTTTAAATTTTTAATTTATTTTTACTATAATTAAATAATATTTGTTGCACTTTTGTGACACCGATAATGGTAATATATTAGACGGAATCAAGTAAAATAACATATTTAGAATAATTTTGAAATTATTAATGGAGGGGTTATGAAAATTAAAAACTTTATGATTGCGGTTATAGGCAGTTTGCTATTAACTTCCTGCGTAAATTTATCTAATAGCGATAACACTACAATTTATAGCGTGAGTTTTTTTGATGATGAAACGCTTTTAAATAAAATTGATGTTAAAGAAGGCGATAAAGTAGCTAGACCAGCTGATCCAATAAAAGACTCATTTACTTTTGATAACTGGTATATTGATAAAAAGTTATCAACTTTATATGACTTTTCTTTACCAGTAAAAAGTGATTTATCGATATATGCTTCATTTTTACCAGTAGATTATTTTGCAAAATTTAATAAATCCTATCTACCTGATTATTCAATGCTTCAGTTTGATGGCACTATTTATAGTGATATGAAAGATGTCTCTTTTTCTTTTAGCCCAAAGCTTATCGCTTTTAATAACAATATTAATACTAGTATGATTTATCCTTTTGGAGCTTTTTCTAATCTTATAGTTAGCTCTGTTAAAGTCGAAGATAATGTTTTAAAAGTTCAAACAAAAGGACAAATTGGTAGTGGTAAAGGTTATTTTGCTTTTGCTAAAGAAGTAAGTGACGCTGATGTATTTATCACATCAACTATAGATGTAATAGAAAGAAAGGCTTTTATTGATAATTCAACTTTCCGCTTAGTGGAAGAAAATAAAAAATTAGATTTCACGATTGCGATGACTAATACAGTTTTAAATAATAACGATAATTTAAGTAAAGAAGACTATATGGCTAAAGTTAATTCTCAAGAAATTAACTGTTTTAGTGTCACTCCAAGCGAACGATATTCTTTACAAATGATTGATATCTCTGATGATTTTTCTTCTTTTAGATTACGCTTATCTTTACCTGATGTTATTTCTAAAGATATCGCTACTGAATTATTAGAAACTACTATTATCCATATTTCTGGAGAATCTTTATCTAGTGGAACTGATTATGATTTCCATATTGATTTAATGAATTATTCAACTAAGAGTGATGTGAGATTATATCGCTACTCTCATGATGAATTTAGAGGCAAATTTACAATCAAATTATTATCTTGTCTACTAACTAATGCTTTTAGCGATAATTTAGATAAAGTTATTGCTGATCCAATAAATAAGAATTTAATTATCTCTATTAGTGGCGTTGAAGTAGTGGTTAATAGTCTTAGTGTTACTGATATTACCACGCTTACTGGCTATTTCTCTATTGCCACTAGCGAAATTAATGTAGAGCAAGTCACTATTTCTTTAGGAGAGATTAAGGTTTCTGATGAATTATCTTTCCATGTTGCTAAAAATTGGTATGACGATACAGATATATCTACTAATATCGAAACTACTTCTTATCAATTTGATGATTCTTTTGTTGAAGGTGGTGGCACTGGTAGCGTTAATCAAACCGCAAGTCAAAGTTATCGCAATGTTAAAACAGTAGTAGAACAAAGTACATTTGAAGATAGTGGTAGTGATGAAGAAAATGACGCTGATAAAGTGATCAATGCCGCTACTAACATCGGAATGATTGGTTATGGTTTATATTCTGGCGATTTCTCTACTGCTAGAGGTGGAGCAAGTAAACTTTTAGGAATTGAAGCAATTGCCGATCCAACCACAAAAGTTCTTAACATGTTAAATTCTATCTATGATAAACTTCTTGAAATTGAACGTAAAATTGATTCTATTATCGATCAACTTGATGTCATTCAAGGTGAATTAGAAGATTTAGGCCAACAAAGTTTATTATCTAATTATCTAGCTGCTCATTCTTCTTGGAAGGATTTTGTCACTGATTATTACACCCCATTACAAAACAATGTTGTTTCTTATTCTAATGACTATTTCCGTTATTACTATAATCTAGTAATTGATTCATATAATTTAAATGCTGGAGATGAACCAGTTGTGACTTTATGTTATGACAAAAATAATGAGCTTGCTTTCCCAAGTAGAAATTCTGCTATTTCCATCGATGGAAAAATGATTGATAAATCAAAAACACAAACAATTGTTATTCCTCAACTCAATTATAGTTTAATTGGAATATTAGAACATGATGGACATGTTTATCCTGGAATTGAAGAAAATCTTATTGCTGACTTATTCTCTTATGGCAAATATGAAGAAAATGTTGTTAAAGATATCATAAGAACAATTAGATATAACGCGATGAAAAGCCATTTTGTTGTTGGAGCGGATTTAGATGCTTTTACTTCTACTTTCACTAATTTCTGTACCGCTTTTACTTCTACGGAATTTGGAGCTTCTACTAATACAAGTATTACCCCATTAGATTCATATCGTATTATGTTAGAAACTGTTTACAATTTTGGTTTTGAAATTGAACCAGAATTTAATCTAGTTGTTAGCAAAATTGAATCCACATATTATTGCTCTAGATCAATCCTTAGATTTGTTCAATATATTAACGCAGGTGAAATTATTTCCACTCGTTATGATGATTTAAATGAATCTGTTAAAAAAGAATTTACTGACACCCGTTTCTATCATGATAATATCGATTCAAAAACAGTCTATTGTTATTCTACTGGCTGCTATTTAACTTATAGTCTAGAGGCTCTTGGTATCGCTATTGAAGTGACTGGTGATTATGATAGCGGTTACGATGAAGATGCTTATTTAAATCGAGGGGAAAATTATGATGTTTATAATCATAATGAACCTTCTGCTCTTACTAGTATCGATGAAGCCTCAGTTCGTTTAATGGCCTTAAAAGTGAAGCTCTATAATAATCTAAAAGGCTCTTCATTTAATTTCGGAGAATATCTTGCTCAAATTGGCATTATTCCTAAAGATAAATTAAGCCAAACTTTAGGCGTTATTTTGGAAATTGGCGGATTAGAAGATGATGATGACGATATTGAAGATATGAGTTTCCCTTCTAATTGGCAAATTGATTGTGATCGTTCTTATACTTATGCCTTTACAGGTAAATCATATTCCTTTGTTGATGGAAACACCGTTAATGGGTTATGCGCTATAACATATAACGCTCTTTCTACTCCGTTAGGTTCCTATGTTGGCATTGGTGATGTCACTAATGTTGGTGTTTATGATAGCACTAGTGGTTATAATTACGGTGTCTGGGCATATTTTGTAAACTTTATAGCTGTTTCTCCAAATCCATAATTAAACTAATAAAATTCATTTGAAAAGACCTCTTATAATGGATTGGGCAATCTAACTCTCTAACATTTAACATTTTCAAGCAAGAAGTCCCAACAGCAATTTATTAAATTGATGGATATCTCTATAAGCGGGGATGAATTCATTGATAAAAAATCACGATGTGCTTTATATTGTACCTTATACAATTTTTAGTGTGATTAGCCATAAGATATTTAAAAACGTATCTTTTTGTTTTATAATAAACAAAATATGAAAAAAGAAGAGATTAGATATCATAAAAAAGGTATATCTTTAAGGCTAGTCACTTGGATTATCTCAGCATTTGTTTTCTTGTTGTCATCTGCTTTAGTTGTGTCTTTATTGCTCATTACTAACGAGAATAATAAAATCGTGCAATCAAACACAAATTACATCACTATTAAACAAGCCTCTACTGATGTACAATTAGCGTCTGACTATCTTACTGATCAAGTGAGATTATTTGTCGTTAATGGAGAAAAGAAATACATGGATTTATATTTCCATGAGGCTAATGTCACCAAAAGAAGAGAAAAGGCTTTGGAGACTATTCATCGACTTTCTGTAGGTACAGTTAAGCATGAGGAGATTCATGAAAATATCACCAAAGCAGTTGAGGAATCTAAAGATTTAATGAACGCCGAATTTTTCGCAATGAAATTAATTTGCGATGATAAGGGTATTCCATATACATATGATGAAGTTAGGGATGCTGATACTTCTGAAGTTGCTCCAGAAGATAGACAAAATGTCGCCCTACATAAAGTGTTAGGAAATGAATATGTTGACAAAAAAGAGATAATCATTGCTCATGTCGACATTGCTTTTGAATTAATCGATGGTTTAATTCGTGAGAATAGTGAGAACTCCTATCGAAATTTAAGAACTTTGATTATCTATCAAACCGCGATTATTACTGCGAATATCATCTTTGTGGTTGCAGTGGTGCTTTCTCTTTTCTTCTTAGTTATTAAACCAATGAATATTGCTTTACATGCAATCGAAAGAAATGATGAAGTCCATTCCTATGGGAGTAGAGAATTTAATTATATTGTTGATGCTTATAATGATGTTCGTTCGCAAAATGAAAAAGTTAAAGAAAGACTAACTTATGAAGCTGAACACGATAAGTTAACTAACTTATATAACCGTACAGGATATGCCTTTTTATATCGAAGAATGAGATTATCAAATGTCATTTATGTTCTTGTTGATGCGGATGGTTTTAAAGAAATTAATGACCAATATGGCCACGACATTGGTGATAAAGTTTTGATTAGAATTGCCGAGACATTAGAAAGATATTTTAAAGAAGATTATGCATTTGTTTTTCGTATTGGTGGCGACGAATTTGCGGTTTTAGTTGAAAACGCTGATGATCGATTTGAAAAAACAGTTATTAATAGATGCGAACAAATTAATAAAGAATTATCTCAACCAAAAGGAAGAATCCCGGCTATAACTTTATCCTTTGGAATAGCCCACGGCGAAGTTGATGATTCTACTGATACATTATTTAAGAAAGCCGACCAAGCTTTATATAAAGTAAAACAATCCGGAAAATCCAGTGTCCTATTTGAATAACATTTGTTTCATTAAATCCTAATATAACTATTTACGCGAAAACCTATTTTAAGACAAAAAAACAGCGTTCTATGTCAAATATTAGGTTTTTTCATTAAATCCATTTATTGTGAATTTGCGTAAAAACAAGGAGAACAATATGAAAAAAAGATTTTTACCTTTTACAACATTTATTTTGGCTGCTATGACCATGGCGGGATGCGGTGGTAGCACTCCAGAAGAACCAGTTAGACCAATCGCAGCATTTGCCCTTGGCGAAAAAACATCATCGGGGATGGACTTCTATACAAGCCATCAAATCAATTTTTATAAACAAAACGTTTATGAATATGTCACAACTAGAATTACTTATGGTTACAGCATGAACCTCGGCACAGAAGTAACAGTGAGATATGGTACATATGTTGCCGGATATTCTGAAGATGGTATTAGTGAATACACTCTTAATAAAGCTGCTGAAGTTGTTTTATCTTCATTCTCTTTAGCGGGCGGATTTAAGCTTCAAGTTAACACTGCTGATTCTAAACAAACTTATCCAGCAGAATTACCAGCTCAAACTCAAGGTGAGAAAAGATACGCCAATAGTAAGGATGACGTTATCAATGCTTATGGCCTTGGAACAAAAATTTATGTAGAAAATAATGTTATTTCTTTTAACGATCCTAATTCTTCAGAAAGCGCAGAAAAAGCTGTTGTTACTACAGCCTCAGAATCTGTTAGTTCTGTTTTAAGCAAAAACTTTAAAAAAGTCCAAGTTACTTCCGAAATAAAAGCAGGAGCAATAGGTGATTTATATACAGTTTATTATATGCATGTATTTGATGATAATTCCTATGAATACATCACTACAGGAATTAACTTTGGCTATAGCATGGTACTAGGTACCACTAACACTGTTAGTTATGGCAAAGGTAGCTTTGGAACAGGTGAAGATGGATTTACTCCATTTACTTTAGAAAAAGGTAATGATGTCGTTTTAAATTCTTATTCAAAAGCAGGCGGATTCTCAATCGCTATTAATACTGCTGATTCTAACCAAACTTATCCAGCAGAATTACCTGCTCAAGCTCAAGGTGAGAAAAGATACGCCAATAGTAAGGATGACGTTATTAATGAATATGCCCCAGCACTTACTGTTTATACTAGTGATGCTGATTGCGTCATGTCTTTAGTTAACCCAAACGCATAATTTAAATTATTTAAAAAGGATAATTGTTATGGCAAAAAAACCAATGAAATTAAGAACAACAATTATTACTTCTTCCATTGCCTTATTATTTTCAACAGCACTAATTGTTGGTACTGCCATCGCCTATAACTATGAAAATTTGCTAGATGTCTATTTCACAAGAAGTGATTATCAAAGTAGCAAAGAAACAAAAGCGTTATGCGAAGAAGTTGCTGCTGAAGGTATCGTCTTATTAAAAAACGAAGACAATGCTCTTCCTTTAAAAGCAACAGAAAAAACTGTGGCCTTATATGGACAAAATAGTGTCGACTTTGTTTATGGCGGTAGTGGATCTGGCGCTATTGATGCCACAACTGCTTTAAACCTTAAACAAGCTTTTGAAGAAGTTGGCTATAGTGTTAATCAAACATTATGGAACTTCTATGCAGTCGGTCCAGGTAGTGGATATCGTAAAACAACACCAGATGAAACTGGCGCTGGTGTATTTGCGGTCAATGAAGTTCCTTTATCAGTCTTTACTGATCAAGTGAAAAATACATTAACTGATGATGTAGGAATTGTTGTTGTCGGTAGAAGCGGAGGAGAAAGTGCAGACTTACCAACTACCGCTTTACCTACAGGAGCCTTATATTTACAACTCGATCAAAACGAAAGAGATACTTTAGCTCTTGCTTGCTCTAAGCATAATAAAGTAATCATGATTATTAATTCTAATAACCCTCTTGAATTAGGATTTTTAAATGACCCAGCTTATTCAAAAGTAAAAGGTGCTATTTGGATTGGCGGAGTTGGTCAAGAAGGTATTAGGGCTATTCCAAAAGTTATTAAAGGTATGGTTAATCCTAGTGGTAGATTAGTTGATACCTATGCTTATGATTCAAAAAGTGCGCCATCAGTGATGAATTTTGGTGATAACACTATCGTTAATAGTGCTGTGAACAAAGGCGATAAATATATAGTCTTTGCAGAAGGAATCTATGTTGGATATCGTTACTATGAAACTAGATATGAAGATGTAGTGCTTAATAGAACTAGTGGATTTGATTACAACACCGCTGTTCAATATCCATTTGGATATGGCTTAAGCTACACTGAATTTGAATGGGATAAATTTACAGTCCATGAAAATTCTGATGGTAAGTCATACGTTTTATCAGTAGAAGTCACTAATGTGGGTGATGTTGAAGGAAAAGATGTAGTGGAATTCTATGTTCAAAAGCCTTACACCCCTGGTGGAATTGAAGTCAGTTCTATCGAATTAGTGGAGTTTGGTAAAACCGACTCTTTAAAAGCGGGAGAAAAACAAATCATTAGTGTTAATGTTCCTAAAACTAGCCTCACATCTTATGATTATCTAACTAATAAAACTTACGTATTAAATGAAGGTGATTTCTATTTTGCAGCCGGAAGAAACGCTCACGATGCCTTAAATAACGTTTTAGTTAAAAAAGGCAAAAGCACAACTGACGGCATGACTTCTAATGGGGATGCAAGTTTAGCAAATTTAGTCTTTAATAATCCAAGTGTTGATGCGACTAGCTTTAATAAATCAAGTGTCACAAATAAGAGTATTACTAATGTTTTAGATGACGCTAATCTACAAACTTATGATGCTTCATTTAATTATTTATCTCGTAATGATTGGAATGGCACTTATCCAAGCCGATATCAAAATGGTTCTTGGACTGCTCCTGATTCATTATTAAATAATTTAAATTTCTATAATGTTAATGATGACACAAGTGATGATGAAACTATTGCAACACATAATTATCCAGTAGGAAGTACAGCAACTTCATATGTTGTTAGAGACTTAATTGGTGTTAGTAAAGATGATCAACGCTGGGATGATATAGTTTCTCAATTATCTTATAATCAACAAACTAGATTAATCAGAATGGGTGGATATTCCACTGTTCAACTTGACCGTATTGGTCTACCATCTACTCAAGATAAAGATGGCCCTAGTGGAATTTCTAGCGGCTTAGTAGGTGGGGTTTCCACAATGGCGTGGCCTGCTGAAGTAGTGATGGCCTCAACTTGGAACAAGCCATTAATTGAAGAAGTTGGAGTAGCCTTTGGTAATGATTCTATTATCGTTGGCGTGGCTGGAGTCTATGGACCTGGCGCTAACATTCATCGTTCGCCTTATTCTGGACGTAACTTCGAATATTATTCAGAAGACCCATTACTCTCCTATAAGATTTGTGCTTTTGAGACTAAAGGGTTAAGAAGTAAAGGTGTTATTACTTATACCAAACACTTCGCCCTTAACGATCAAGAAACTAATCGCTATGGTGGAGCAGTGTTTGCTAATGAACAAGCGATTAGAGAAATCTTCTTAAGAGGTTTTGAAGGCTCAGTAGTAGAAGGTGGCACTAACGCTCTTATGGTGGCAATGAATCGTGTTGGCTCACGTTGGGCTGGTGCAAATAAAGGACTAATGACTTCAATTCTTCGTGATGAATGGGGATTCGAAGGATTCTGTATTACTGACCAAGCTAGTGTTCCAGCAATGTTTTATCAAGATATAGTGTCAGGATTATGGGCTGGAACCGATATGTGGCTTAATACCAGTAGTAACTATTGGTCTTTAGATGCTTACGCTAGTGATCCAACCATGAAATATTACATTCATAACGCTGCTAAAAATATTATCTATGGCATTACCAATTCTTGGGCAGTAAACGATAATTATCGTAATAATTCATCAGGACAAAAAACTCAAACCACCGCCTATATCATTCCTTGGAGAGCGATAATATGGTCCATGGATGGTGTGATCTGGGGAGTTTCGGCATTCTTAATTACCTTTACCACAGTTAAATATGTATTAGGTAGAAAAAGAAGAAAGCTAGAAACTACAATAGAACAATAACTATCAATTATTGGGGGGCTAGGCCCCCCTTCTTAATTGGATGGCTCTTGACCAATGTGTGTCAAAAAAATTAAAATATTTTTAATGGAAACCATCCGTATAGCAATCCTAGATGACGAATCTAGTGAGCAAGAAAGAACGATAGGTCTTTTAAAACAATTTGCTTTAGATCACAAATTAGATATCGAGTATATTGTCGAAGGAAATCCACATGCTTTTTTAAGCCATGACTTATCATCTTTTGATCTTGCCTTAATCGATATTATTATGCCTTTTGATATCAATGGGTTTGATGTTTCAAAAAAGATTAGGGAGACTAATGATAAAATCTCCATTATCTTTTTAACAAAAACACTCAACTATGCGATTAATGGTTATGAAGTCAGAGCATTAGATTATTTATTAAAACCATTATCTTATGAAGACTTTTCCTTAAAGATGAGTATCTTTTTAAAAACTTTACAGTCTAAAGGCAATAAAGAACATGCATTTAAGTGCCAGGGTTCATTAATTAAAGTCAAAGAAAAAGATATTATCTATATCGATATTTATGAACATTATTTAAATATTCATACGAAAAATAAAGTTCATGTCACTCGTGGGAATATTAAGGATATTCATAAAGAATTAAGTAATATATTCTCTCGATGTTCTAATTACTGTATTGTTAACTTCCTCTATTTAGATGAGATTCAAAAAGATGATGTCTTATTAAAAAATGGGGACTACATCAAAATTACTTCAAAATATAAAAAACAATTCCTCAAAGATTTTTCACATTATTTACTAAACAATGAATAACCCTTTACATTTTATAATTTTTAGATTCTGTCTTATAACCGCAGAAGTAGCGATATTTGACCTCTTCTTTTTGTTTACAATGAAAAGAAAAAAGAATTGGTTAATGACAATAATAATTACCTTATTAGTGACTTTTGGAGTGGTTATAGGGCTATGCTTTTTATGGAATAATATTTATATTAATAATAATTACGACAAAAATATCGTATCTGTCTCTTTAGCAATTATGCAGTTATTAATTATTGCTTTTTTAGGAGCGGGATTTTATTTTGCTTTTAAAGTTTCAATTTATGAACTAGGTTCGATAGTTTCACTTGCCTACGCTTCTAGGTGGATTATCTTCTGCTTATATTCTTTTGTATTGAATTTAGCAGATCCATCATTAATGCTGATTCGTATTAATCAGCAAACTCCACTTAATTTTGTAATCTATTTCTTAACTATGGGTTTATATATGGGCTTTGCTTTATTTAGCATTATTAGAAATAAGAAAAAACAACGATATTATTTAGAATTACCAGCTTTTATTATTGCGGTTATTGTTATTGTTTTAAATACGATTTTAATCTCCTTTGCAGAATCAATGTCAGAAGAACATTTAGCGGAATATTCTTTTGTATTAATATCTAATATCTTCACCGTGGTATTAATCATTGTTATGAATTTCTACACTCAAAGACAAATCAAATTACGATTAGAAAATGAATTAGTGAATTCCATGCTTATTAGACAAGCAGAGCAATATAAATTTACTAAAGCAAATGCGGAATTAATGCATGTCAAAGCTCATGATTTAAAACACCAAGTGGCAATATTAAGGAAAGGTGGACCAGAAGCCGAACAAATCTTAAATGAACTCGAAAGTGTTGTCTCTGGATATGAGTCAGTTATTTTAACGGATAATAATGTTATTAATATTATTCTTTCAGAAAAATGGCAGTACTGTGTTAAACACAAAATAAAAATGAGTTGTAATGTCGACCCTAAAGCCTTAGAAAATATGGAAACAGTGCATTTATACACCATGCTTGGAAATATCTTAGATAACGCGATTGAAGCAGTGATGAAAATCAAAGAAAAAGAAAAAAGAATTATTTCTTTAAATATTAGTTACCATCATGGACTTTCAATTATTCAGTGCCATAACTACTTTAACGGAAAGATTGAGATGGACGATGAAAATATCTTAACAAGTAAAGATGACACGACTAGCCATGGATACGGCATAAAAAGTATTAAAAGTATTGTTAATCAATATGGTGGGCAGTTTGACTTCTCAATTGATAAAGATATCTTTAACCTCATAATTACTATCCCTAATTAAGGATAGTTTTTATATCTTCAATTTATCTAATTCTTCTTTATCGTCTTTAGATAACTCGAAGTCGAAATGGAAATTATTTTCCATATGAGCTTTAGATCTACTTCTTGGTAGTGGAATCGTATTTAACTCATCGACATATTTAATACATAGTTGCGCAGGACTAACATTATTTTTCTTCGCCATCTCAATAATTTTTTCATTTTTAAGAAGTTTACCCACTCCTAAAGGAGAATAAGCTTCCACTAGGATGTTATTGTCTTGGCAGTATTTAATAACTTTTTCAGGAACTCGACCAATATGGATTAAGATTTGATTCGCATAAATTGGCTCACTAGAGTAGTCAGTGATATTTTTAATATCTTCAACATTAAAATTAGAGACGCCTAAATTTTTAATCTTGCCTTCATTTTTGGCTTCAACCATTGCTCTCCAGACTTCTCTATTGCCTTTATGATATCTTGGTCCAGGCATGAACATAAACGCCCATGGTTTAGGAGCGTGAATTAACATTAAATCTAAATAATCAACACCAAGTCTAGCTAAAGATTCATCAATTGCCTTTTTTGCTTTTTGGTATGATTTGATTTCCGCTGGGATTTTTGAAGTAATCCAAATATCTTCTCTATTTGGTTTAAGTTCTTTTATAGCTTCTCCTATTTCGCTTTCATTTTCATAAGCGATAGCAGTGTCGAAATGGCGGTAGCCAACTTCATACCCTTCTATAAACACTCTTTTTGCGTCCTTTTTTTTCTATTTGCCAGAAGCCTAAGCCTAATCTAGGTATATTTTTCATAATGTTCTTCCTCGATAAGAAAAGTATAACAATATTAAACTAATAGAAATACTTTTTTATACAATAACAATTATTTGTTTTGCTATAATTTATTCCAGGAGCATTATTTTGCATAATATTGCGCTTGTAGAAGATAACGATGATGATGCGCTGATATTGGAATCTTTTATTTCACGCATCGGTGAACAAGAAAAGACTAAATATAAAGTCAAACGTTTTCATTCTGCAGTGGAATTATTAACCAATTATCAATCGATTTATTCTTTAATTCTTTTAGATGTGGAAATGCCTGGAATGAATGGAATGGAGGCATCTATTAGAATTAGAAAACTAGATAAGACAGTCTCAATTATATTTACCACAAATTTAATTCAATACGCCCAAAAAGGGTATGAAGTTGATGCGGTAGCCTATTTAATTAAACCAGTCAAATATTTTGATTTTGCTCTTAAATTTAAAAAGGCATTAGATATTTATTCTTTAAACGTAGATAGAGATTTTGTTATTAAAACTGCGAAGGGGCCATGTCATATTTCCACTAATAAATTGATGTATGTTGAAGTTATGAGGCATCGTCTTTATTATCATCTAGTAGATGACACATTAGAAGTGACAGGGACCATCTCCAAAACTGAAGAAGAACTAAAAGATTTTGGCTTTTTAAGGTGCAATCAATGTTATCTAGTTAATCCTAAATTTATTACTAAGATTCATGGATTAGATGTTATGATTGGAGATACTGCTTTACTTATATCTAGACCAAAAAAGAAGCAATTCCTAGAAGACCTCGCCAATTGGTATAGTGGAGTTAAAAATGATTGATGAGGTTTTATCCATATACGGACATATCATTGTCCAATTTATTATCGAACTTGCTTTATTTACAGCGATCATTTGCTTTTTCTTTAAAAGAAGAAAATTATTTATCATAAGGCTCATTATTTCGCTTATTACGATTTTCGCTAGCGGGTTTGCCTTGTCGTTTTTATATTACTATGTTGGCAATACCATTTGGGGGAGAATTATTGTTTATTTCACTCTTTTTGCAATATTTTCCATTGGTCTATATTTTTCATTTAAAGAAAGAATCATTGTTTCTTTATTTGCTTTAGGGGTGGCCTACGCTATACAAAACGCAATGTATAAGGCATGGCTATTCATATATGTCGGATTAGAACAATTAGGGTGGGCTGAAAATTGGGGTGTCAATTTCTCACTTATCTATCACACAATTTATTATTTGTTTGTAATTATTGTTGCTATAATCATTGGCTTAATCTATATACTAAAAGTTCATAAAAGATTCACTGATCGCAACTTTAACAACAACGTTCTTATTATTACCGCTCTAGCGTTAGTGGCGACAATTGTTTTATGTTCTTATCAAGATATTTATTTTGCTAAATTATCTACAATTAGAGAGAATCATTTCGATAACCCAATCTATTATTATTTAAGACAAAGTGGAAACCTTATTTCTTTACTTTGCTGTATTTTAATCGTTTATCTTGCCTTTAAAGCGGTCATTGAAAACCACTTAGAAAAAGAAGTGGAATATCTTGAACACACGATTAAACAAAGTAAGCAACAATATGAAATTTCAAAAGACACGATTGAGATGATTAACATTAAATGTCACGACATTAAATATCATATTCGTTCCTTAGCAAGCTCTGGAGAAATCAAAGAAAGTGATTTAAAAGAATTAGAGAATTCTGTAAAGATTTATGACTCTAAATTTGATACAGGTAATCAATTATTGAATGTTCTTCTTATAGAAAAGTCGCTTTACTGTGAACAACATAGCATTAACTTCTCTTGCATGATCGATGGAGAAAACTTTGATTTCATGGAGTCTGGAGACCTTTACTGCATGTTTGGCAATTTAATTGATAATGCTTTAGAAGCAGTTAGTAAAATCAAAGATAAAGAAAAAAGAATTATCAATATAACCGCTAGAAGAAGAGGTAATATGATCTTTGTTGAAGAAGACAATTATTTCACTGGTGAATTAGAGTTTAAAGACGGACTTCCTGTAACAATTAAAGAAGATAAAAACTATCATGGTTTTGGCACTAGAAGTCTTAGAATGATTGTTAGAAAATATGGCGGAGAAATTACTGCAACATCAGAAAATCATATCTTCCACTTATCGATAATTTTGACTGATAATAGAACAAAATAAGTAAAAAATAGACAGTTTATGCTCATAGATTGTCTTTTATTTTAAAAAAATATATGTTTTTGGTGTGAAAACAAAAACGGTTCTAGCCACCTTAGTATGTTCATTTGTCATGGCTTTAAGTGCGTGCGGAAATAATCCTAAAGGCACCGTTTTTCCTATTCCACCAGATGCCGATATAAAAGATCTACGTTTCATTACTGATGAAGAAAAAACAGTCGATTTTTCTAAAGCTACCTCTATTGAAGACAACAATTTTAGATTAGCTCATGGTTACTCTAATAATGGAGTTTTTAACTGCAACTGGAGTAGAGACGCCGCCAAATTAGAAGATAATGTTTTAAAACTCAGTGTTTTTAAAGGGAATGAAAGATATTATGGAGCCGAATATCGCGCAAGAAGAAATGAATTCTCTTATGGTTATTATGCTACTAAGATGAAAGCTTCTAATTGCCCCGGTATTGTTTCTTCTTTCTTTACATACGTAGGCTATCCTGCTTGGCATGAAATCGACATCGAATTTTTAGGAAAGAATACCAGACAAGTGCAATTTAATTATTTCTATGATGGGATAGGGGATCATGACTTTCTCTACAATCTTTGGTTTGACGCTGCCGAAGACTTTCATGAATATGGCTTTGAATGGTTAGAAGATTCCATCACATGGTATATCGATGGATATAAAGTTTATCAAGCTACTGAAAGTATTCCATATCATCCACAAATGCTGATGATGAATGTGTGGAACACTATTGGAAGAGATGATTGGACCGGGGCGCTTGATGATAATAAGCTCCCAACTTGTGCCCAATATCAATGGATCGCGTATATTCCAGCAAATTAGCTGCTATATAGATATATTTAAAATAGGAGGCATACACGTATGCATAAAAAATTACTTGTCGTCCTCTCTGCTGTAGGAATGCTTACTCTTGCAGGATGTGGTGGCGACACACCAACCCCTCCAGTCAAACCAGACTTGGAACCTCCTCTAAGTGGAGACTATGTTGCAGATTTCTCGTTGGGAGAATCTGAAGAAGTATTCGCTTCTGATGGATGGAGTAATAAGGGTTCTTTTAACGCAGTTTGGAAAAAAGAGAATCTTACTTATTCTAGTGGTCAAATGCATTTAAGCATTAAAGATGACCCAACAGTGTTTGAAGAAGTTAATTACCCTTATTCAGCCGGAGAAGCCAGAACCCATCATTTATATGGTTATGGCGACTATATTGTGAAAATGAAACCAACTAATGTTGTTGGTAGTGTTTCAACATTTTTCACATTTACTTATAACGGTGACACAATTGACGGTGTTAAAAACAAACACGATGAAATTGATATCGAATTCTTAGGAAAAGACACTACTAAAGTCCAATTCAACTACTTCGTTGGTGGAGTCGGTGGACATGAATTTATGTATGATCTTGGATTTGATGCTTCCAAAGATTTCCATGAATATGGATTCCGTTGGGAAGAAAATAAAATCACTTGGGTTGTTGATGGAAAAATCGCTCGCGAAGTTACTGGCGACAGCACAACTCTTCCAAAATGCCCAGGTAGAATTATGACTAGTTACTGGCCAAGCTCTGCTGACGATTGGAGTGGACATTTTGACGGTGCTACTTCTGATACAGTAGATTATCAATGGATTAAATCTTCCGCAGAAGGTATTTGGTCTGATGAAGATGAACCAGTCCCACCATTTGATGAAAATGTTGATTGGGATGAAATCGACGCTATTGAAACTGAATTCAAAAACGCTTGGGATAATGACTATACAATCGTTAATGAAGGTAATGAAACTACAGTCACTTATGACCGTATTGGTGCTTGGAAACAAGTCAAATCCGAAGACGCTGCTAGATATGCAAGACACGCTGATACAGTTTTAGTTACTTTAAAGAACAACTGTAATAGAGATGTTAACGCTAGAGTAGATGTCCAAGGTGATCACTCTGCCCCTACTGGTGAAGAGTCTTCTAAAGACTGCTTAAATACTCAAGCTTATTCTAACGAAACAGTTGTTACCACTAACTTAGATTGGGGTGGAAGTTCATTTGTCATTCCAGCTAATAAAGAAGTGACAGTTCACGTTAACTATGATAACGCTTCTGAAACAATGGGCGCACCAAAATCATTACTATTCTTCTTAGATTCATTACAAAATGAATATATTGACGTTCCAGGTACAAGCGTTACCATTAAAGATATTAAATTTGCTAACTTAGATGGCACTCCAGTTGAACCTGATCCAAAACCAGAGCCACCTACACCAGAGCCAGGTGGAGATGTTGACTGGGATAAAGTTGAAGCTACCCCATTAACTTATTGGACAAGTAGTTCAGATATCTATTCATTTGAAGATAACGGCACCAACGCTGTTACTGTTAACTATACTGACGCTACAGGTTATGCTTGTATTGGTTCTGCAAGTGCCAATGCTGTTGTTGATGCTAATAACACTGCAAAAGTTACCTTAAGAAACAATAACGAAGCTGTTGCTCACGTCAGAATGGACATTCAAGTCACTGGTGGTGCAAGCGCTATTAGTTTTGCCGAAGCCAAAGGACATGATGAAGTCTATGTTGCTGAAGGTTCTGCATTTATCGATGTTGCAGTCAATGAATCTGTTGACTTAATCGTTGAATATGACCCAAGCTTAGGTGCTACAAATGTTATGTTCTTCGTCGACTCCATGGGTGAAGCTACCTCTGGTAGTGTCACTATTAGTGATGTCAAATTTGCTAAAGTCTTAGAACCTGCTCCAGGTGGAGATGTTGACTGGGATAAAGTTGACGCTAACGCTTTAACATTCTGGGCAAGTAGCTCTGAAATCTATTCTTTTGAAAATAATGAAACAACCGCAGTTACTGTTAACTATACTGATGCTACAGGTTATGCTTGTATTGGTTCTGCTAGTGCAAATACTGTTATTGATGCTAACAATACCGTTAAAGTCACTTTAAGAAATAACAACGGCGAGCATGCTGCTAACTTCAGAATGGATGTTCAGGTCACTGGTGGTGCTAGTGCTATTCAAGCAGCATATGCTCAAGGACACGATGATGTCTATGTTGCTGAAGGTTCCGCATTTATCACAGTCGCTGTTAATGAAACTGTTGATTTATTCGCTTTATACGATGCGTCTTTAGGCGCAACTAACTTAATGTTCTTTATTGATTCTATGGGTGAAGCCACCTCTGGTAGTGTCACTATTAGTGATGTCAAATTCGCTGATATTGAAACTCCAGCTTCTGAATCAATCGCATTAACTTTTGGAACTGAAAACGCTTATACATTAGATCCAAAAGGTGTTGCTACTAATTCTGTTAATGTTACCTATACTGATATGGCTGGAAATTGCTATTCTAACTTCGGTGCTGGTTTAAGCGATGTTGAGGGTAAAACAACATTTGCAGTCACTATGAAAAATAATGGTGAAGCCGCTGTTAAGGCTCGTGTTGATGTTAAAGGTACAACCGAAGTTGGATATACCAATACTATCAATACAAGCGCTTACGCAGCAGGACACACTGAAATATATACAGATACAGAATGGGGCGGATCATCAATCGAACTCGCCGCAGGTGAAGAAGTGGAATTTGTTATCACTTTTGATCAAACCACCGATAGAGGAGCAGCAACTTATGTCATGTTCTTCTTAGATTCCTTTATGGGAACTGAAACAACACATTCTGGAAACGTTACATTATCTAACTTTGTCCTTGCATAATTATTGAGGTGCTTAAATGAAAAACAAAAGACCTCCATCAAAGAAAAGAAGAATTATATCTAAAGTTTTACAAACTGTAGGAATGGTTATCATTGCAGGAGTGGTGATAGCAACAAATATTGTTGCTGGACACTTCTCTGAAATCATTACTATCTACTTAAATGGTTTCGGCGCGGATTTCTCTAAATTTGATTCCGCGTCCGGAAACAATATCTGTCAAGAAATTGAACAAGAAGCCGTTGTTTTACTTAAAAACGAGAATAGCGCTTTACCAATCACTCAAAAGAACAGCGAAGGAAAAATTCCTGTTGCCGTCTTTGGTTGGGGCGCCACAAACGGTGGATTCATTACTTCTGGAAGTGGATCTGGAGGATCTGCTGAAAGAGGTGCTGGTAAGTTAGTTACTTTTTTAGGAGCGTTAGAGGGTCAACCCGCTTCTATTAGAGATGGTAAAGAAATCTTACCTAAAGTTGACGGAAAGTTTGTCTACTATCATCCACTTATTGATATGTACACAAACTATAAAGCCGCTAGAGATCCTGGCGACTATTGGAATGCTGCTTATCCTTTCTTTAATTTAATTGAACCTTCTGTGGACTTAGTTGAACCACATATTGCTGAGGCAAAAGAATTTGCGTCAACTGCACTTGTGGTTATCGCTAGAGCAGGTGGAGAAGGACAAGATATTCCAAGAATTCAAGTGAAATATGCTCAAGAGACTGATTTTGATCGTGGCTATTTACATATTTCTAAAGAAGAAGAAGACATGCTCAAACTCGTGAGGGCAAACTTTGATAAAGTTGTCGTTGTTATTGATACATGTAACGCGATGGAGCTTGGCTTCTTAGATGAAAAAGTTAATGTTGCTGGTGTCGAATTGCCTCTAGCAGACGCTGCTATTTCTGTTAGTGGATGTGGACAATCTGGAGCGGTCGCTATCGCTAATGTCTTATCAGGGGATGTTAATCCTTCTGGTAGATTAGTCGATACATTCGCTTATGATTTATCTACAGCAGCAACATACGCTAATGCACCAGACTGCCGTACTATTAACGGGGCAACTGGTAGCATTAGACAATATACAAATAGTAGTGGAGATCAAATCTCTCAATCCTACTATATTGATTATGCTGAAGGTATTTATAACGGATATCGTTGGTATGAAACCGCGGATGAAGAAGGTTTCTGGAATAGTCAATTTGCCCATGATAAATGGGGTGTTAGTAGCTATGAAGATGTCGTCCAATATCCGTTTGGTCATGGATTAAGTTATACAACCTTTACTCAAGAAATTATATCTACTAATCCAAATAGCAGTGTCATTATTACAAAAGACACCGAGATTAGAGTTACTGTGAGAGTGAGAAACACTGGTACAGTTGCAGGTAAAGAAGTTGTTCAATTATATTACAACCCACCATATAAAGTTGGTGGAGTTGAAAAAAGCGCTGCTAATTTAGTGGCCTTTGGCAAAACCAAATTACTCAATCCTGGTGAATATGATGACATTACATTATCTTTTAAAGCTGATGAAATGAAATCTTATGACACCAACAATTTAAGTGGTGCTGTCGGAGATAATGGTGGTTATGTTCTAGAAGATGGAACTTATAAAGTTTCTTTAAGAAAGAACTCCCACGAAATTATTGGTAATGAATTAGAATATATCGTTTCTACTAGTGTCGAAATTGATGGTTCTGATACATATAATAGGTTCTCAGGGGATGGCGTTGTTTCTGGAGACGTGGCAATCGATGGAACAGATACTGCAGAAGGTATTGTTTATTTAACTAGAGATGACTTCGTCAATAAATTCCCAACTCCTAAAGCCGCTAGAGAAAGATCAAGCAAAATGCCTGCTAATGGTTGGTTATCTCATGAAAAAGATACCACTGTGATGCCAACTCAAGGAGCAGGTGGATCTCTTAGCCTATATCAAAACATTGAAGAAAATAAATTAAATGAAGAGTTAGTGTTTGAATTAGGTGCTAACTACAATAGTCCAAAATGGGATAGCTTAATGAATCAAGTTTCCGTTGATGAACTCTATGGAGTTATTCAAGGAGCAGGATTTAGAACTAAAGCAGTTCCATCTGCTGGAAAACCAGAACATTTAGACCTTGATGGTCCTTCTGGACTTAACCAAGAAGTTAATGCTGGTAGTAGCGCAAGCCCAACTTTCTGGACTTCCTTCCCAATTGAAACCGCAATTGCTCAAACTTGGAATGAAGATATTTCCTTTAGATTCGGTTTAACTATCGGCTATGAAGCATATGCTACTGGTGTAGCAGGATGGTATGGACCAGCTGCTAATATTCATCGTTCACCTTTAGATGGTAGAAACTTCGAATATTATTCTGAAGATCCTTATTTATCCGGAAAGATGTGCGCCAAAACTATTAATGGTGCCATTAGTAACGGTTTATATGGCTATGTAAAACACTTTGTCGTGAACGAAACTGAAAATAAACGAGAAGGTTTAATTACTTGGTTAAACGAACAATCTCTTAGAGAAATCTACGCAAAAGGATTTGAAATCACTATTAAAGAAGGCAAAGCCAACGCCATTATGTCTGGCTTCAATAGAATTGGTGCCACATGGTGTGGTGGAAGCTATGCTTTACTTACTGGTCTATTAAGAGAAGAATGGGGCTTTAGAGGCTCAGTTATTACCGACTACGCTTTAGCATGGGAGATGCCATATATGGATATCGCTCAAGGTATTAGAGCAGGTAATGATATGTGGCTTAACGGACTAAGAACAGACACTGTTGGCGATATTCGTGATTCTGGTAGCGCTACTTCCGTTAGCTGTGCTAGAGAAGCGACTAAAAACATGCTCTATACATTCTGTAATACCATGTATCAACAATCTGAATATTTGAAGAACCCAATCGAAGGCGCTCCAAAAGCAGAATTAGTTGGTAAGAAATATCAAGCACCTCCAGCAACTTGGTGGTGGATTATCATCGGAGTGGATATTGCTGCTGTTATTGGCTTAGGTATTTGGTTATACTTCTGCTATTTCCATAAAAAGAAAGTAAAAGTTGTGCCAACTGATGGAAGCGCGACTGAAGCAGAACCACTTGAAAAAGTTGAAACTGACCCAGTTGATAAAAAAGAATAATTAATATTCTAAACGAGCGAAATAAAACCGCTCGTTTTTCTTTTTTAGTCAAAATATGCCTAAAAACAGGTAAAATAAGTAAAATTATAGAATTTATCTTTTAAAAGATATATCTTATTGTTGCTCTCATAAATTATTACAAAACAGATATGAAACTAATAACCTTTGCTATCCCTTCATATAATTCTGAGAAGTTTTTAGCGTCATGCTTAGATTCTTTACTTATTGGAGTAGATGATAAAATTGAGGCGATTGTTATTAATGATGGAAGCACTGATAGAACTAGTGAGATCGCCCATGAATACGCGAAAAAATATCCATTTATTAAGGTTGTGGATAAAGAAAATGGTGGTCATGGTAGTGGTGTGAATGTTGGTATTAATCACGCCACCGGTTTATATTTTAAAATGCTTGATAGTGATGATCATATTGATAAAGATGGTCTACTTTCTTTATTAGATACCATTGAAAAACACTTAAAAGAGAATACCTTACCTGATTTATATTTTGCTGACTACATAAGTGTAGTGGAAGGCACCGAAGATAAAATTACCACTTCACATAAAAAATGGGTGAAGAAATTAAATATAGTAAGTGATTTCTCTAATTTTAAGAAAGTCCCTGAAGCGAAATACTTCATGGTTCATGAATTAGTGGTTAAAACAACAGTGTTACAAGAAAATAACATTAGACTCGTAGAAAAGGTTTTTTACGAAGACACGAAATATGTTTTGGATTGTTTTATTAACTCCCAAACATTTTATTATCTTGATAAACCGCTTTATTTATATACAGTGGGAAGAATTGGTCAATCTGTTTCCATAGAGAAGATGGATAAAAATTATATGAGCATGGTTAAAGTTGCTCACGAGACAATTAAAGCCATATCTACTAATAAAATCATGTCTATGGAAAAATATCACAAGCGATTCGTGATGCATGAATTGAATACCGTATTCTATCTTTTGTATTTTTATATTTATTTGCATTATCGAAAAGAAAAAGGTGTGCATTATAAAGAGATTAGAAAATCTTTCAAAAAGAAAGAGCCAAAATTATATAAACGAGTTTATTATCACTCTCTCTTGTTCTGGATGAACATACCAATTCCAAGACTAAGACAAGCGTTAACTGAATCAGCGTATAAAATTGCAGGAAAGAAATTAGGATGGAGGTAATACCTATGGCAAGAAAACATCAAGACATTATCGATAAACTTACACTAGAAGAAAAAGCTTCTTTGATGAGTGGCAAAGACTTCTGGCAAACTCAAGATATTGCTAGACTTGGAATACCTTCCATGTTTCTTTCTGACGGCCCGCATGGTTTAAGAAAGCAACAAGCCGCAGCAGATAACCTTGGCTTTAATGAATCTTATAAAGCAACTTGCTTTCCTACTGCAGTAAGTGTTGCCTCTAGCTGGAATTTAGAGTTAGGCGAAGAAATTGGCCACGCTTTAGGAAAGGAAGCGGTTCATCAAAAAGTTCATGTTTTATTAGGACCAGGCATGAATATTAAAAGAAATCCACTCTGTGGACGTAATTTTGAATACTTCTCAGAAGATCCTTATCTAGCAGGTAAAATGGCTAGCTCTTATATTAAGGGTATACAAGAAGAAGGAGTATCAGGTTGCTTAAAACATTTTGCCTGTAACTCCCAAGAATTAAGAAGAACTACCGTAGACTCTATTGTTGATGAAAGAACTTTAAGAGAAATCTATTTAACAAACTTTGAAATCGCTGTTAAAGAAGCTAAACCTTGGATGATTATGTCTTCATATAACTTAGTTAATGGAGATTATACCTGCCAAAGTAAACACTTAAATAATGACATCTTAAGAGGAGAATGGGGCTATAACGGCTGCCAAGTATCTGACTGGGGTGGAGAAGATGACCGTGTCGAAGGCTTATTAGCAGGTAATGAATTAGAGATGCCGTTTAATGATGGAGACACCATTAAGGATATCGTTAATGCGGTTAAGAATAATAAAATCTCTGAGGCAGTTTTAGATGATTGTGTGGATCGTCTTTTAGATTTAGCATTTAGAACCGATAAAACTATTAAGGAAAAAGACGGGGAAGTTGATCTAGAAGCTCATCACTTATTAGCCCAAAAAGCTGCAGAAGAAAGTATTGTTCTTTTAGAGAATAACGGTGTACTTCCTTTAAATAAAGATAAGCGTGTCGCTATTATTGGCAAATTTGTTGAAGAACCACGTTATCAAGGAGCGGGGTCTAGCTTAGTTAATTCATATAAAGTTGATCGTGTTATTGATGTGATTAATGAATACGATATGAATTATATTGGCTATGAGCCAGGTTTTCATCTTAGTGGCAAGAAAAGTAAAAATAGAGTTAATCGCGCATTAAAGCTTGCAAAGTCCGCTGATATTGTTGTCTTATTCTTAGGCTTAGACGATTTAAGTGAAGCTGAAGGAATTGACCGTATCAATATGAGAATTCCTCAAAACCAATTAGATTTATTTGAAGAAATTTCTAAACTTGATAAACGTGTTGTGGTTTGTTTATCTTGCGGCTCTGCTGTTGAACTTCCATTTGCGAAAAAAGTTGACGCTTTGGTGCATATGAATTTAACGGGTCAAGCTGGTGCTAGAGCGATATTAAATGTTTTAACTGGTAAAGTTAATCCAAGTGGAAAACTTTCAGAATCTTATCCATTCTTTTATAAAAATTATTCCGGATATAAATATTTCCACGATAAACCAATGACCGCAGAATATCGTGAAGCAATTTATGTTGGTTACCGTTATTACGACACAAAAGGAATATCGGTGTTATATCCGTTTGGATATGGCTTAAGTTATACAACTTTTGAATATAAAGATTTAAAAGTTGATTCTGAAGGTGTTTCCTTCAAACTTAAAAATACTGGTGAAGTTAAAGGAAAAGAAGTTGCCCAACTTTATGTTGGTTTAAAAAACAGCAAAATCTTTAGAGAAAGAAAAGGCTTAAAAGGCTTTGTTAAAGTTGAATTAGAGCCTAATGAAGAAAAGGTTATCTCAATTCCTTTTGATGAATATACATTCCGTTATTTCAATGTGAAAACTAATAAGTGGGAAGTCGAAGAAGGAGATTATCAAATCTATATTGGCTCCTCTAGTAAAGATATGCGCCTAATGGGTACAATTCATAAAGCAGGCACAACTAGTGTTATCCCTTATGATGAGAAAAAGATTCCTTCTTACTATAAGGCTGATGTCAGTGATGTCCCTAATGATGAATTTAAATATTTATTAGGCAGAGATATCCCTAATGGTCATTTGGTATTCCCTAAAAAGAAAAGAATTGTCGCTAACTATTACACAACAGTGGATCAACTTAGATACGCTAGAGGATGGGCAGGTAGATTCTTCGCTTGGTGTATTAGAGTGGCGATTGCCTTCTTAAGAAAGTTTAATCCTAAAGCGGCAAACATGATTGTAATGGGAGTGTATTATATTCCGCTAAGAAATTTATCACGTATGACAGGTGGAGCGATTCACTGGTATCAATTAGATGGATTAATCTTAATGTTTAATGGTCACTTCTTTAAAGGGTTACACAAATTTATAAAAGAAGGAAGAGTCATCAAAAAAGAGCGTAAGCTCATTAAAAAGTCTTTAAAAAATAAAGAATAAAAAAAGGAGTTTGAACTTATGGGCAGAAAATCATTATTTGAATCAAAGTTAATGCGCTCAAAAATTAAAACCCAAACTGTTTCATTATTTCCAGAAACAGCACTAGGTTATTTTATAGGTCCGTTCCTTGCTCTTATCAGCAATGGTGTTGTCAATATTTGGCTCATCCAATACTGGGATAAGGTTTTAGGACTTGGAACATGGAATCCGTTATTCGAGACACTTTTACCAATTATCTCATCAGTAGTAATTGTTATTGGTAGTTTATTCGTTGGTCGATTAATGGAAAGAAAGCCTTCTTTAGCAGGCAAAGCTAGACCTCTTATTTTACTTGGTATGCCTGTTATTGCGGCTGCTTTATTAATCTTGTTTTTAGTACCATTCCCTGACGCTGCTAAAGAATTCTTACCACAAGAAGAAGTGAGTACGAACGGTGGATTATTAGCCTCTATCTTTATCGCTATTGGTTATAACTTATATTTTGCCTTTGCTTGGCCTTTATATTTTAATTCCCACTCAGCGCTAGTTAACTTATCTACTCGTGATAGTAAAAAACGTGGATTATTATCTACCGCGGTGATGGCCGCTGCACTTGGTGCTGCGGGTGTTTCTGGTATGTTTGGTGGTATTTTAGTTGATGCTTTAGGCTTATTACCTGTTTACTCTTATTCTAATGAATATATTGCTGCTCATGGACTTGGTGATGTGAAGTTTACTAATGATTATAGTGAGGTTGCTAACTTAGTTAGAGGGCAGGATTACAATATAACAATTTCTAGAGCTCAGGCTAATGAAAAATGGGTCATCTTAATGATTGTGATGATTGTGGCTCTTATTATTGGCTGCTTACTTGAATATTATTTCACTCGTGAAAGAATCACTGAAGAAAATATTAAGAACGCTGAAAGCGCTAGCGCTAATAGTGAAAATAAAGAAACTAAAGTGAAAAAAGTCTCCATGGGCAAGCAAGTTAAGATTTGTGTTAAAGACAAATATTGGTGGATGATTATGATTTTCTGGTTCCTATATCAGTTCGGTGGACAGATGAAGAACAATGCGATGAGTTTCTTCTCTCAAGCCTTAACTGGTGGTAATACAGTTAGCTCTATCATTAATATTGCTGGTGCAATTCCTACTGCTCTAGGTATGCTTATTGCCTGGCCACTAGCAAATAAATTATCAAAATCAAAAGCTATTTCTTTAGGTGGTGTGGTCGCAGCTTTATCTGCTTCAGCAGCCTTTACCGCTTTAGGATTTATTGGCAATACTCCAGCAGTCACTGGCATCTCTGTAGCTAGTTTCTGTATTAAAGCCTTAGGTACTGCTCCTGCGATGTACGTCTCATTAGCCTTGATGGGTAACGTCTTAGATCATCAAGAAGCGATTCATGGTGTTAGAACTGATGGTTTCACTATGGCAGTTTATGGTTCTTTAATCGTTGCTATTCCTGGAATTTGTAATGGTATTATCGTTGGGCTTAAATCCGCAGTCCCTGTAAGCGGACAAGCAGTCTTACAAACCTCTTTAGCGTATGGTTTAGAAGGTGTATGTTATTTAGTTATCGCTATTATGTTTATCTTTATGAAGGTTGAGAAATTCATAAAAGTGGATAATGTCGCTATTGTACATGATCAAAAAGAGGCAGTCCTCGCTAATGGTGGAACTTGGGTCGATCCAAAAGAAAGAATGAAAAAGGAGGAAGAAGAAGCCGAAGCGGAAGCTGAAGAAGCTAGACTTAAAACCCTTAAAGCTACTTGTGAGAAGAAAGGCTTAGACTTTGAAGTTGAGAATAATAAATATCTCACCTCTAAGGCGGAAAAAGAAAAAGCCGCTAAAGAAAAGAAGGCTCAAAAAGAAGCTGATAAGAAAGCTAAATATGATGCTTTACCTCATGAAAAGAAAGATGCTTTAGAAGCTAAGAAAGCAAAAGCGGAAGCTAAACAAATCGAAAGTGATAAAGAGGCGCTTATTGAACTAAATAAGATTAGACAAGAAAATAACAAGCCTACTGTTAGTTTGGATTAATATTAATTATATAGAGCAATGTCATACGATGTTGCTCTTTTTTTCTTTTTCTATAAAATAGTCCAAAAATACTTTTTATTATTGTTGTTTTTTCAAAATTTTAGACTAGAAACAATAGACAACTCAAAAAATATAAATACATTATTTTAATAAAATTAAACCTATGGTATTATTTCTTTTAAGTGGACTTATAGGATAAATGATTATTAGTAATCTAGACTTCTAAGACTACTGTTATTTTTTAGAAAGGGAGAAGCTATGTTTAAATTACTTTTCAAAAACATGAAGGCAAGACATTGGGTTGCAGTAGTATTTATTTTCTTACTCACCTTAGCTCAAGTCTATTTCATGATGACAATTGTCTCCTATATTGGTTTGTTAACCGCTGCTGTTGGTAATGCTGCTACTGATGGCACTGCTAACGTGTGGTTAAACGGATTAGGAATGATTGTATGTGCTGTAGCAATGGTGGTTGTTGATATCATCATTAAATTCATCGCTAGTGCGACTGCTAGTAGTACAGTGACTCAATTAAGACAAAAGTTATATGAAAGAGTTAATGAATTTGCAATTGCTGATTTTGCCTCATTCTCAACCGAATCTTTAATTACAAGAACCACAAACGACATTCAAAATGTTCACCTTGCTTGGTTAACATTCTTAAAAACCGCATTCGTGGCCCCTGTTACTATGGTTTGGTCAGTTATTTTACTCGCAACTCAAGCTAACGCAAAACTTACAGTTGTTACTGTTATTTGGGTGGTCTTATTAGTTGCCGCTGTTGCAGTTTTATTATTTATGGTAACCCCTAAATTTAGAATTGTACAAAAATTAACCGATGCTCTTAACGTTTCAAGTAGAGAAAATCTTACTGGTGTTAGAGTAGTTAGAGCATTCAATGCAGAATCTTATCAAGAAGAAAAATTCGACAAAGTTAACGTTCCATATACAAAGACTCAAATCTTTATTGGTCGTGTATTAGCCTTCTTCACCCCATTCGTGATGATGGTTATGATGGGCTTATCTTTATCTATTTTATGGGTTAGTGCTTATATTATTAATGGATTAAGCGCTACTGATGCTACTAATGCCTTTAACTCTACTAACTCATTCGTCATGCTTGCTAGCCAAATCGTTATGTCATTCATTTTAGTGATTACCTTAATTGTTATTTGGCCAAGAGCCTCTGTCAGTGCGAAACGTATTCATGAAGTTATCACTCACTCAGTTTCTGTTTTAGATACTGATCATCCAGTAGAATTCAAAGAAAAAGGCACAATCGAATTTAAAAATGTTGGCTTTGCTTATCCTGGTAGTGATAAAGAAGCTGTTTCTAATATTTCCTTCAAAGTGAATAAAGGTGAAACCATTGCTTTCATTGGCGCTACTGGTAGTGGAAAAACCACAATTATTAATTTAATTCCACGTATGGCGGACTGCACAAGCGGAGAAGTTTTAGTAGATGGAGTAAATGTTAAAGACGTTTTACAATCCGATTTAAGAGACCGTATTGGCTATGCTCCTCAAAGAGGATTCTTATTTAAAGGTAATATTAAAGAAAATATCGCCTTAAAAAATCCAAATATGACTTTAAAAGATATCAGATGGGCAGCGGAAATTGCTGACGCTGATGGCTTTGTGATGAATAAAAGTAATGGTTACGATTCTGAAGTTGCTCAAGGCGGCACTAACTTCTCAGGCGGACAAAAACAAAGACTTTGTATCGCTAGAGCGATTGCTCCTAAACCAGAAATCTTAATCTTTGATGACTCTTTCTCTGCTTTAGACTATCGTACTGATAAAGTTGTTAGAGGAAGAATTGCCGAAAAACTTCCAGAAGCCACTAGAGTCATTATTGCTCAACGTGTTGGCACCATTATGGATGCTGATCAAATCGTGGTATTAGACCATGGTAAGATTGTCGGTTTAGGCAAACACAAAGACTTAGTGAGAAATTGTCCAGTCTATCAAGAAATTGCCTTATCTCAATTAAGTAAGGAGGAATTAGGATTATGAGTAAAATGAAGAAAACAATGAGCTCTAATAAATTAGGTAGCCTAGTTAAAGCCTTCCGCAAATACTATATTCCTTTTGCTATCTCTATTGCCTTACTTGTTGCCTCTGTTGTTCTTACAATTCTTACTCCAGGAACAATTAGAGAACTAACTAACGCCATTAACCCAATGGGTAAGGTTGTTGGTGGGGTTGTTGTACTTGATTTAGCACTTATACTTAAACTCGCTATTAAATTAGTGGTTTTCATTGGTGTTTCCTTTATCACTGGTTTTGCCTCTGGATTTATTCTTAACACCATTATTCAAAAATTCTCAAAAGATTTAAGAAGAGACATCTCCGCTAAAATCAACAAGATGCCTTTAAATTATTTCGATACCACTCAATTCGGTGATATCTTATCTGTTATCACTAACGATGTTGATACTTTATCAACCTCATTACAAAACTCTATTTCATTACTCGTTAACTCAGTAGTAATGTTAGTTGGTGTAATTATTGCGATGTTTATCGCTAGCTGGCAAATGGCGATTGTTGTCTTATGTTCATTACCAATTATGTTAATTATTATCTTATTAACATTTAAGAAAGCATTACCATTATTTAATGAGAACCAAAAAGTTCTTGGTGAAGTTAACGCGACTGTTGAAGAAAACTATTCTGGTCAACTCGTTATTAAAGCCTTTAATGCTGAAAAACTTAAGATTTCTGAATTTAAGAAGAAAAACGATTTACTTGGTTCAATCTTATATAAGTCCCAAGCTTGGGGTGGATTAATTGAACCTGCAATGCAATTTGTTTCTTACTTAACTTACGCGGCAGTTTTAATTACTGCGGGCTTATTAATCGCTAGCGATCCAGCTAAATTTGATATGGGTATTATCACTGGCTTTATCGTTTATGTTTCTTTATTCCAAGAACCACTCGCTCAAATCGGTCAAGCCAGCTCTACTATTCAACTTGGTACTGCTGCTTGTAATCGTGTCTTTGACTTCCTTGAAAAAGAAGAATTACCTGTTGAAGAACAAAAAGAATTCTTACTCGATCACTCCAAAATTAGAGGAGAAGTGGAATTCAAAGATGTGTGCTTTGGTTATGATCCAAGTAAACTCACTATTAAGCACTTCTCTGGCAAGATTAAGCCAGGTATGAAAGTCGCTATTATCGGTCCTACTGGTGCTGGTAAAACTACCTTAGTCAACTTATTAATGAGATTCTATGAACTCACTAGTGGTGACATCTTAGTTGATGGCGTATCTATTAAAGATATGACTAGAGCCGAGCTCCGCGATATCTTTGGAATGATCTTACAAGAAACTTGGGTCATTAATGGTACATTAAGAGAAAACATTGTCTATAACCTCAAAAATGTTGATGAAAATAGACTTAATGAAATCTTAGAAGAAACTAACTTATCTCACTTTGTGAGTACTCTCCCACAAGGAATTGATACAGTTATTCAAAAAGAAAGCGCACTTTCCGCTGGTCAAAAACAACTTATTACTATTGCTAGAGCGATGACTGAAAACGCTCCAATGTTAATTCTAGATGAAGCGACTAGTAACGTTGATACCAGAACCGAAATTCTTATTCAAAAAGCTATGGATTCCTTAACTAAAGGAAGAACAAGCTTTGTTATCGCTCATAGATTATCCACTATTAAAAACGCTGATCTCATCTTTGTTATGAAAGATGGTAATATCGTTGAAACCGGTAACCATGATTCATTAATGAAATTAGGTGGATTATACTCTGAGATTTATAACTCTCAATTCAACTAATTGATTAATAATCAAAAAATAAAGGGGCTGTTAAGAAATTAGAATCTTAACGCCCTTTTCTTTTTGGCAAACAACTAGGTTGTTAAGAAATTATTCATTTGCTCTTTTATATGATTTTCTTAGCGTTTCATTTTTTCCTTTTCGTGTC
>Ga0310695_10000521_pt1 | contig 99580 bp, 70 predicted proteins | sample RumenRJG_04DNA_FD_203882 | JGI IMG/M metagenome (GOLD analysis project Ga0310695, IMG submission 203882) | Bovine rumen microbial communities from Lethbridge, Alberta, Canada - RJG_04 (v2) (version 2) | ecosystem: Host-associated > Mammals > Digestive system > Stomach > Rumen | place: Canada...
ATCAGTACGTTTGACAACCACTTTAGGGGAATGGACCCTCCGATGTAAACCGGTCCAGTGAATGTGTAAACAATCTTAGTTTAACCACCCCAAAAGTGTCAACCATTCTCAGGTAAGGTCAATATGCATTCTCCGTTTGATGCAAATTTACACTTTTTGGGGGGAATAATTCAAAGACACTACACTTTTTTGGGGGAAAAGATTTGAAGAATCTACATTTTTGCACCGGCACCGTGGCACTTAAGTGGCTAAAAATAAGCCGTTTAGTGTAACTGACGGGTAGCCAAATCGCACCCGTCAGTTACACTAACTGCTTGACCTATAGTGAATAAAGTGCCACGCTATCCCTTAACCAAGCTAAACGCAGGGTTCGGGCAAAAGCAAATCAGAGGAAAGTACCTCACAATTTTCAGCGAATCACCGTAGCGTCGCGGTCCGGGCCGACGGAGATGATGGAGATGCGGCACTTGGTCTCGGCCTCAATATAGGCGATGTACTCCTTGAAAGCCTCAGGGAAGTCTTCAAATTTGCGAAGACCGCTGATGGGCGTTTTCCATCCGGGGAACTCCTTATATATAGGAGTGGCGTTCTTGCCGCCGTCGTAGGGGAAACGGTTGGTGGTTTTTCCGTCCTCCTTATAGGCTACGGCCACCTTGATGGTGTCGAAGGTATCCAGAACGTCGGATTTCATCATGATAAGGTCTGTGACGCCGTTCATCATGACGGTGTACTTGAGGGCTACCATGTCCAGCCAGCCGGTGCGGCGGGGACGGCCGGTGGTGGCGCCGTATTCGTGGCCGATGGCACGGAGCTTCTCGCCGTCCTCGTCAAAGAGTTCGGTGGGGAAAGGACCGCTGCCTACGCGGGTGCAGTAGGCTTTGAAGATGCCGTAAACCTTGCCTACGCGGGAAGGGGCCACACCCAGGCCGGTGCATACGCCGGCGCTGAGAGTATTGGAAGAAGTGACGTAGGGGTAGGTGCCGAAGTCAATGTCCAGGAGGGAACCCTGGGCACCCTCGGCCAGGATAGGCGTTCCGGCTTCGAGAGCCTCGTTCACGTACACCTCGGTGTCGATGAAGGGGAAGCGCCTGAGCTCTTCCACGGCCTGGAACCACTGTTTCTCGTACTCGTCAAAGTTGAACGGGGACTCGAAGGGAGGGTACTGCTTGAGCAGCTGGCAGTGACGCTCCTTGTGGGCCTCGTAGAGAGAGAGGAAGTTCTCCTGGAGGATGTCACCCACGCGAAGGCCGCCCCGGCCGGTTTTGTCGGCATAGGCGGGGCCGATGCCCTTGAGGGTAGAGCCAATCTTGGCTTTGCCCATGGCGCTTTCGCTGGCAGCATCCAGGGAGCGGTGGGTGGGAAGGATGAGGTGGGCGCGCTTGGAGATGACCAGCTTATTGGTTACGTCAATGCCCCGCTTCTCGATGGCGGAGATTTCCTCCATGAGGATGACGGGATCCATGACGACGCCGTTGCCAATAACATTAACGGTACCTTCGCGGAATATACCGGAGGGTACCGTGTGCAGTACAAAGCTGTCTCCGTCGAAGACCAGCGAGTGACCGGCGTTAGGGCCGCCCTGGAAACGGGCAACCACCTTGTAGGACGGCGTGAGCACGTCCACAACCTTACCTTTGCCCTCGTCCCCCCACTGGAGTCCGAGAACTACGTCAAGTTTTTTTTGTTCCATGAATTGTTAAAAAGGGTTACACTACTCACGTGCACAAATTTAGCAAAAAGCTTGCAGAAAGAGAAGAAATATTTTTATTATTTGTATCTTTGTTACTGCTAACCCATCCTGCTATGAATCTGAAAGAACCTTTTGTCATTACCATCAGCCGTGAAATTGGCTCCGGCGGTCGCACCATAGGACGCATCCTGTCCCAGAAACTCCATACTTTCTACTTTGACAAGGACCTCATCCATTCGCTGGAGGAAAGGTTCAACCTCACCGCGTCCGGCATAGAAAAGCTCAAGGCCCAGAAGAAGAACTGGCTGTCAGAGTTTATCCAGTACGTGACACCCATGCCGTCGGCCAAGACGCTGGGCGTGGACTCCAGCTTCACCCACGAGTTCCGCATTGACGTCACCCCCGACGATATCTATAAGGCCGAGACCGAAATCCTGAGGGAACTGGCCCGGGAAGGCTCCTGCATCATAGCGGGCCGTTCCGGTTTCCATGTGCTCAAGGACCATCCCAACCATCTGCACGTTTTCATCACCGCCTCACTGGAAAACCGCATCGCGCGCGTGATGAACAAGCAGTGCCTCAACCGGGAGCAGGCCGTCAAACTCATCGAAGGCATTGACAAGGCCCGCGAAAATTACATTCAGCGCTACACCGGCACCAGCCGATACGACGCCCGCCACTATGACCTTGTCATGAGTGCAGACGGGCACAGCGAAGAAGAGATCGCGGACCTTATCCTGTCTTACATCGGCTACTGAATCCCCACGCGGGAGAAGATGCCGTCTACGTTCTTGAAGTAGTAGTCCAGCGTGAAGCAGCCGTCCAGTTCTTCCTGGGAAAGCCTGCCCATCACATCGGCCGATGCTTCAAGAAGCGTCTTGTAGTCCTTGTTATTTGTCCAGGCCTCCATGGCGATGGGCTGTACGGTGTCGTAGGCAGCCTCGCGGGAAAGTCCCTTGGCAATGAGGGCGTTCATCACGCGCTGGGCGAAGATGACGCCGCGGGTGCGCCAGATGTTGGCGAGCATGGTCTCGGGATACACCACCAGGTTTTCCAGGATGCCCTTGAAACGGGTGAGCATGTAGTCCAGGAGCTCGGTGGCATCCGGGAGCACGATGCGCTCGGTGCTGGAGTGGGATATGTCTCTCTCGTGCCAGAGGGCCACGTTCTCGTAGGCCGTAGCCATATACCCGCGCATTACGCGCGCGCACCCGCATATATTCTCGGAGGAGATGGGGTTGCGTTTGTGCGGCATGGCGCTGGAGCCCTTCTGGCCCTTGCGGAAAGCTTCCTCCACTTCGCGCACCTCTGTACGCTGGAGATTGCGGACCTCGAAGGCCATCTGCTCCAGGGTGGCAGCGATGAGGGCCAGGGCACCCACATAGCAGGCGTGGCGGTCCCGCTGCAGCACCTGGGTGGAGATAGCGGCCGATTCAATGCCCAGCTTCTCGCACACATAGTCCTGGATGAACGGAGGAATGTTGGCGTAGTTGCCCACGGCGCCGCTCATCTTGCCGGCCTCCACATGGGCGGCGGCATAGTTGAAACGCTCCATGTTGCGCTTCATTTCCTCATACCACAGGGCCCACTTGAGGCCAAAGCTGGTAATGTCGGCGTGAATACCGTGCGTACGGCCGATGCAGGGAGTTGCCTTGAACTCCAGCGCGCGGCGGCGCAGCACTTCCATGAACTCTTCCAGGTCTTTGCGCAGGATGGCATTGGCCTGCTTGAGAAGATAGCCATTGGCCGTATCCACCACGTCGGTGGACGTGAGGCCGTAGTGCACCCACTTGCGCTCCTCACCCAGGCTCTCGCTCACGGCACGGGTGAAAGCCACCACGTCGTGACGGGTCTGTTCTTCGATTTCGCGGATGCGGGAAACTTCAAAGCGGGCGTTGGCGCGGATCTTCTCCACATCCTCTGCGGGAATCACACCCAGCTTGCTCCAGGCCTCGCAGGAGAGGGTTTCCACCTCCAGGTAGGCGCCAAACTTGTTTTCTTCGGTCCAGACGTCCCGCATTACCTTGCGGGAATAACGCTCGATCATGCTCTATTTGTTTTGAAGGAATTTCAGGATATTGGCCTCGATGCGCGCATTCACATTGTCGCATTCTTCACGCTGGAAAGGCGTGTCGCTCAGCTGCTGATACAGCTCGATGTAGCGGTCGGTAATTCCGTTCACCACCTCCGGAGTCATCTCGGGGACCTTCTGTCCGGTCTGGCCCTGGAAGCCATTCGCCATGAGCCACTCGCGTACGAACTCCTTGGACAGCTGCTTCTGGTGCTCGCCCTTGGCAAGGCGCTCCTCGTAGCCCTCGGCGTAGAAATAGCGGGAAGAATCCGGCGTATGGATCTCATCCATGAGGATAATCTGGCCGTCCTTCTTGCCAAACTCATACTTGGTATCCACCAGGATGAGGCCTTTTTTGGCGGCAATCTCCGTTCCTCTCTGGAACAGGGCCAGCGTGTACTTTTCCAGCTGCTCGTACTCATCGGCCGGAACAATGCCGCGGGCAATGATTTCCTCCTTGCTGATATCCTCGTCGTGGCCTTCTGCGGCCTTGGTGGTAGGAGTGATGATGGGCTGGGGCAGTTTCTGGTTCTCCTTGAGGCCCTCGGGGAGGGTGACGCCGCAGAGCGTACGGTTGCCGGCCTTGTACTCACGCCAGGCGTGACCGGCCAGATAGCCGCGAACCACCATCTCTACCTTATAGGGCTCGCAGCGCCAGCCGATGGTAACCATGGGGTCCGGGACCGCTACCTTCCAGTTGGGAAGGATGTCGGCGGTAAGATCCAGGAACTGGGCGGCCAGCTGATTGAGCACCTGGCCCTTGCAGGGAATGCCCTCGGGGAGTACCACATCGAAGGCGGAAATACGGTCGGTGGCAACCATGACCAGGTAGCCACTTTGCAGGGAGTAAACATCACGGACCTTTCCCGTGTACTTGGACAGTTGACCGGGAAGGATGAAATCGGTTTTGACAACGGCTTTCATAGGTAAGAATTGTAAGCCACAAAGTTATAACCCTATTCGATTTAAAGCAAGTTTTTTTCTAAAATTCTTTATTAACACAAAAATGTTGACAAAAATAAAGCGCGCGACACTTGTAAGTTTCACCTTCGCGTTGTAACTTTGCAACCTAGTTTTTAGTAGTTATCTCTAACCGGACCCTTACAATGAAAGTAGCCGTTATCATGGGCAGCGCCAGTGACTGGGATGTAATGTCACCATGCTGCGCAACGCTGGAACAGTTTGGTATCCCTTACGAAAAACGCGTGCTCAGCGCCCACCGAAACCCCGGCCCCCTGGCAGACTACATCAAGTCCCTGCCCGAAAGCGGATGCCAGATTATCATTGCCGGCGCCGGAGGGGCAGCCCACCTGCCCGGAGTCATCGCCGCCTACACCACGCTCCCCGTCATCGGTGTGCCGGTGAAGTCAAAAGCCCTGAGCGGCCTGGATTCCCTCCTGTCCATCGTGCAAATGCCTTCCGGCATCCCGGTTGCCACCATGGCCATCGACGGATCCAAAAACGCGGCCCTCTATGCGGTCTCCATCCTGGCCCTCCAGGACCAACACCTCTCGCAGCAACTCCAGCAGTTCCGCCAGGAACAGTCCGACAAAGTGCTCAATACCGTAATATAATATAATGCCCACCACGCCTACGCGCCGGTGGGCAAACTTTTTTTTCTTTTATGACCCAACGATTGTTTGTAGAGAAGCGGGAATCCTTCCGGGTAGAAGCTTCCAGCCTGCTCAAAGACTTCAACGAGAACCTGTCGCTGAATCTGCGTTCGCTGCGCCTTGTCAACGTGTACGACCTCTTTGGCTTCTCCGAAGACCTGGTGGAGAAAAGCCGCTACAGCGTATTCGGAGAAAAGGCCACCGACCTTGTCACCGACACCCTGCCACTCGAAGGCAGCAAATATCTGGCTGTGGAGTACCTGCCCGGCCAGTTTGACCAGCGCGCCTCGTCGGCCGTAGACTGCGTTCACCTCATTGAACCCGGCGCCGACATCCGCATCAAGAGCGCCCGCCTGCTCGTCTTTGACGGCAGCGTGAGCGACGAAACCATCGAGCGCATCGCCGCCTACTTCATCAACCCCGTCGAGTGCCGCCGCAAGGACCTCTCCGTCATTCAGGAGAGCGAGCAGGCCAGCGTGAAGCCCGTGGAACAATTCCCTGGCTTCACCAGCATGCCCGCCACCGAGTATGCCGCCTTCTGCAAGGAAAAGGGCCTCGCCATGAATGCCGATGACCTCGCCTGCGTCGCAGCGTACTTCCGGGCCGAGGGCCGCGAGCCTTCCGGCACCGAGCTCCGCATCCTGGACACCTACTGGAGCGACCACTGCCGCCACACCACCTTCACCTCCACCCTGGAGGAAATCAAGGTGGACGAGTCGTTCATCAAGGCCGACCTTGACGCCTCGCTTGCGCTCGTCGCCAAAATGAGAAAGGACCTCGGACGCGAAAAGAAATCCCTGTGCCTGATGGAGCTCGCTACCATCGGCGCCCGCTACCTGAAATCCAAGGGCCTCCTCGAAGACCTGGAGCAGAGCGAAGAGAACAACGCCTGCAGCGTCTTTGTCACCGTGGACGTAGACGGAAAGCCCGAGCAGTGGCTCCTGCAGTTCAAGAACGAAACCCACAATCACCCCACCGAGATCGAGCCCTTCGGCGGCGCAGCCACGTGCCTGGGCGGTGCCATCCGTGACCCTCTCTCGGGCCGTGCCTACGTATACCAGGCCATGCGCGTAACCGGCGCCGGCAACATCACCGCCAAGGTGGCCGATACCATCCCCGGCAAGCTTCCCCAGCGCATGATTTCCCACAAGGCCGCCGAGGGCTATTCCAGCTACGGCAACCAGATTGGCCTGGCCACCACACACGTGCGTGAAATTTACTCCGAAGGCTACACCGCCAAGCGCATGGAGATTGGCGCCGTGGTAGGTGCCGTGAAGGCATCGGCCGTCCGCCGCGAATCCCCCGCCCCCGGAGACATCATCCTCCTCCTTGGAGGCCGCACCGGCCGTGACGGCATCGGCGGTGCCACCGGTTCCTCCAAGCAGCACACCGAGTCTTCCCTCGAGACCTGCGGCAGCGAAGTGCAGAAGGGCAACGCCCCCGAGGAGCGTCAGCTCCAGCGCCTTTTCCGCCGCCCGGAGGTCACCCGCCTCATCAAAAAGTCCAACGACTTCGGCGCCGGCGGCGTGAGCGTTGCCATCGGCGAACTGGCTCCCGGCCTGGACATCTACCTGGACCGCGTGCCCACCAAATATGCCGGCCTCAACGCCACCGAGCTTGCCATCAGTGAATCCCAGGAGCGCATGGCCGTAGTGGTAGAAGCCAAAGACCAAGAAAAGTTCCAGGAGCTTTGCGCGCTGGATAATATAGAGGTAACCCATGTAGCCGATGTCACCGGCACCGGCCGCATGCGCATGTTCCACCACGGCGAGAAAGTCTGCGACCTCTCCCGCGAGTTCATTGACAGCGCCGGCGCCCAGCACTTCGCAAAAGCCACCATCGGCCCGGTAGAAAAGAAAAATCCCTTCGAGCAAAAGGTGGAAGGCGCCACCCTCGAGGAGAAGATGGTGAACGTGATGGGCAGCGCCAACGTCGCCTCCCAGAAGGGCCTGGTGGAAATGTTCGACTCTACCATCGGCCGTTCCACCGTCCTCATGCCCTACGGCGGAAAGCGCCAGGCAACCGAGACGCAGGTCTCCGTGCAGAAGCTTCCCGTAGACGGCTTCACCAACACCGCCAGCGTGATGGCCTTCGGTTACAACCCGGACCTCGCTCTCTGGAGCCCCTACCACAGCGCCGCCTATGCCGTGGTGGAAGCCTGCACCAAGGTAGCCGCATCGGGCGCCGACTGGAGCGGCATGCGCTTCTCCTACCAGGAGTACTTCGAGCGCATGACGCAGGATCCCCACACCTGGGGCAAGCCCCTCGCCGCCCTCCTCGGAACCGTGAAGATGCAGGAGGCCCTGGGCCTTCCCTCCATTGGCGGAAAGGACTCCATGAGTGGCACCTTCGAGCACATCCACGTGCCGCCCACCCTGGTAGCCTTTGGTATCACCACCGTGGATGCCCGCACCGTCATCTCCCCGGAATTCAAGAAAGCCGGCAACAAGATTTATCTCATTGGGCATACGCCCAAGGCCGATTATATGCCCGACACCGACCAGCTCAAAGCGAACTGGAACCGCCTGCGGCAGGAAATCACCGCCGGCAAGGTGGTATCGGCCTGGTCCCTCAGCTACGGCGGCGTGGCCGAGGCCCTGGTGAAGATGTCCATGGGCAATGCCCTCGGCGTCAACGTCCGCTTCCCCGAGGAAGAGCTCTTCTCCCTCAGCTACGGCTCCGTGGTCGTGGAAGCCACCGGAGAGCTGGAGGGCGCAACGCTTCTCGGAGAGGTTGTGGCCGATGGCATCACCATCAACGGCACCACCCTTTCCCTCCAGAAGCTGGAAGAGGCCTATGAGGGCCGATACTTCGGCAACTACCCTCCGCGCGTGAAGCCGGCCTTCGACGAGCCCGTTCCCGCAGTAGAGCCTGTTGCCTTTGACAAAGCCAATCTTGTCTATCCCGGCGCCCCCGTGGAGCACCCCATCGTGTGCCTTCCCATTTTCCCGGGCAGCAACTGCGACTACGACACCGCCAAGGCCTTCCGCAAAGCCGGCGCCGAGGTTCGTCCCTTCGTATTCCGCAACCTCACCGGCGAGGACGTGCTCGGCTCCATCGAAGAGCTGGCCCGTCGCATCGGCGAATCCCATATCCTCGCCTTCTGCGGCGGCTTCTCCTCCGGAGACGAGCCCGACGGCAGCGGCAAGTTCATCGCCAGCGTCATCTGCAATGAGAAAGTGAGCCGGGCCATCGCCGGGCTCCAGCAGCGCGGTGGCCTCATCCTGGGCATCTGCAACGGCTTCCAGGCCCTCGTCAAGAGCGGTCTTCTGCCCTACGGCAAGGCCGGCTGCGTAACGCCCGACTCCCCCACCCTCTTCCGCAACGACATCAACCGCCATATCTCCCTCATCGCCCGCACTGAGGTGTCCTCCCTGAATTCCCCCTGGCTCACCGGCATGACGGAGGGCGAGGAGTTCAGCATCGCCTTCAGCCACGGCGAGGGCAAGTTCGTGGTGAACGAGGAGCTGGCCAAAGAACTCTTTGCCAAGGGTCAGGTGGCCTTCCGCTACCTGGACAACCCCAACGGTTCCTACTATGACATTGAAGGCATCCTGAGTCCCGACGGCCACATCCTGGGCAAGATGGGACACAGCGAGCGCTACGAAGACAACCTCTATAAAAACATCAGCGGCAACTGCCGGCAGCCCCTGTTTGACAACGCCGTTCACTATTTCAGAAAAGACCGATGAAAAACGAACTTATTTTCGAAGGAAACGAGAAAAAGGTGTTCGCCACCGACAATCCCCACCAGGTAATCTTCCATTACACCGACGTAACGGTGGCGTACAACAACGTAAAGCGTGCCCGCCTGCGCAGCAAGGGCATCTACTCCAACAAGATATCGGCCTGCCTTCTGGGATATCTGAACAGCTGCGGCATCCCCACGCACTTTATCGAGCTGGTTGACGAGCGCGAGCAGCTGTGCCGCAAGATCGAGCTCATTCCCCTGGAAGTGTCCGTACACTACCGCATGGCCGGCACCCTGGCCATGAAGCTGGGCGTAGAGGATGGCTTCAAGCCCGCCAACACCATCACGGACCTGTGCTACAACAACGACGAGCTGGGAGACCCGCTCGTGAACAGCGACCAGGCCGTGGCCCTGGGCCTTGCCTCCTACGAGGAGCTGGAGAAGATGTTCTCCATGGCCAAGCGCGCTGCCGAACTCCTCCGGGAGCTTCTTCACAAAGTGGGCATTGAGCTCGTGGACGCCAAGTTCGAGTTTGGCCGCGCCTCCGACACCGGGGAGATCATCATCTCCGACGAGATTAGCCCCGACACCTGCCGCATGTGGGACGAGGCCACCGGAGAGCGCCTGGACAAGGACCGCTTCCGCCTGGACCTCGGGGACGTCATTCCCGCCTATTCCAAAGTACTTGAAAAATTAGAGACCTTATAAGCGATGGGAGTTCTTGCAGTCTATGGCGTAAAAGACGCCGCAGCCCATATCTACTACGGGCTGCACAACCTTCAGCACCGCGGACAGGAAGGCGGCGGCATTGCCACCTTCGACGAGGACGGAGCCTACTACCGTTACAGGGGCCTTGGCCTGCTGAGCGAAATCTTCACCAACGGTGAGGTCAAGACGCTCAAAGGGAACCTTGGCATTGGCAGCGTCAAGTATGCCAACGCCTCCAAGGGCGGCCTGGACAACGTGGAGCCCCTGTTCTTCCATCACTTCAGCGGAGACTTCGCCGTGGCGGCCGACGGCAACGTCGTGAACTCCCGCCAGCTGGCTACTTACCTCGAAAAGCGCGGTACCATCTTCCAGACCGGCACCGACAGCGAGGTGCTGGCCCACCTCATCAAGAAGAACGCCGGCGAAGACCGTATCGTGAACATTGTCAAGGCCCTCAACATGATGGAAGGCGGTTTTGCCTTTGTCATCATGACCCCCAACCGCATTTACGCCGCCCGCGACAAGCACGGCATCAAGCCCCTCTGCCTGGGAAAACTGGGAGACGGCTATGTGGTAGCCAGCGAATCCTGCGCCTTCAATATCATGGGAGCAGAATTCCTGAGAGACGTAAAACCCGGAGAGATTGTCTCCCTGGACAGCCACGGCATCAGAAGCACCCTTTTCTCCCGCTTCAGCCGCCACCGCATGTGCGCCATGGAGTACATCTACTTTGCCCGTCCCGACAGCGACATTGACGGCTGCAACGTGCACGCCTACCGCAAGGAAGCCGGCCGCCGCCTGTACCGCGAGTGCCCCGTGGAGGCCGATATCGTCGTGGGCGTACCCGAGTCCAGCCTGAGCGCGGCCATGGGCTATGCCGAGGAAAGCGGCATTCCCTATGAGATGGGCCTTGTGAAGCACAAATACGTGGGCCGCACCTTCATCCAGCCCGTGCAGTCCATGCGCGAGCTGGGCGTAAAGATGAAGCTCTCCCCCGTGCAGAGCATCGTGAGCGGAAAGCGCATCGTGCTGGTGGACGACTCCATCGTGCGCGGCACCACTTCCCTCAAGATTGTGAAGCTGCTCCGCGAAGCCGGCGCCACCGAGGTGCACGTGCGCATCGCCAGCCCCATGATGAAGTACACCTGCCACTACGGCGTAGACACCTCCACCCCCGAGGAGCTGCTGTGCTCCCACCGTACGCTGGAGGAAGCCTGCGAAGCCATCGGCGCCAACTCCCTGGGCTACCTGAGCCAGGAGAGCACCCGCGACTCCTGCTTTGGCTGCGCCGATCCCTGCCAGGCCTGCTTCACCGGCGAATATCCTACCCTCCTTTATAACGAATCCAATACCGAAGAATAAAATATGGCAAAATCTTACGAACAGTCCGGCGTAAACCTCGAAGCCGGATATGAAGTAGTGCGGCGCATCAAGCAGCACGTGGCATCCACCTCCCGCAAGGGCTCCATGGGCAACATCGGCTCTTTTGGCGGTATGTTCGACCTGTCGGCCCTGAACATCAAGGAGCCGGTCCTTGTGAGCGGCACCGACGGCGTGGGCACCAAGCTCAAGATTGCCTTTGCCATGGACAAGCACGACACCATTGGTATCGATGCTGTGGCCATGTGCGTGAACGACGTCCTGGCCCAGGGCGCCGAGCCTCTTATTTTCCTGGACTATGTGGCCCTGGGGCACAATATCCCCGCCAAGGTGGAGGCCATCGTAGCGGGCGTCGCCGAGGGCTGCCGCCAGGCCGGTTGCGCCCTCGTGGGCGGTGAGACCGCCGAGATGCCCGGCATGTATGAGGACGGCGAATACGACATTGCCGGCTATACCACCGGCGTGGTGGAGAAGTCAAAGCTCATTGACGGCTCCAAGGTGAAGGTAGGAGATGTGCTCGTTGCCATCGCCTCCAGCGGCGTCCATTCCAACGGTTTCTCCCTCGTGAGAAAGATTGTGGCCGATGCCGGTCTTAAGTACACCGACGAAATCCCCGAGTTCGGTGGCCGTAAGCTGGGAGAGGTACTCCTCACCCCTACCAAGATTTATGTGAAGCAGATGCTGGACGTCATCCGTAACTGCGACGTCCACGGCGTGGCCCACATCACCGGCGGCGGCTTCGATGAGAATATTCCCCGCGTACTGCAGCCCGGCCAGGGCCTGGAAATCCACGAAGGCACATGGGAGATCCTCCCCGTATTCAAGATGCTGGAGAAATGGGGCAACGTCCCCCACCGCGAGATGTTCAACATCTTCAATATGGGCGTGGGCATGATTGCCGTCATGGATGAGGCCGATGCGGCCAAAGCCATCGCTATCCTGGAGTCTCACGGAGAGAAAGCCTCTGTCATCGGCAAAGTGACCGACAAGCCCGGCGTCAATATCATCCTGAAGTGAAGAATCTAGCCATTTTCGCCAGCGGCACCGGTACCAACTTTACCGCAATAGCCAAAGCCTGCGCCAGCGGGGAACTCCCGGCCCGCGTAGTGCTTCTGGTGTGCGACAAACCCGGCGCACCCGTCACTGAGCGCGCCCGGGAGTTGGGCATAGAAACCTTCGCCTTCTCTCCCAAAGACTATGAAGGCAAGGCTGCCTATGAGGCGGAGATTGTGAAGCGGATGGATGCCCTTGGGGTAGACCTTGTTTGCCTGGCCGGTTACATGCGCATTGTGGGAGAAACCCTCCTGAAGGCCTACGAGGGCCGGATCATCAACATCCACCCTTCTCTCCTCCCGGCTTTTAAGGGTGCCCATGCGGTAGAGCAGGCAGTAGCCTACGGCGTCAAGGTATACGGCATCACCATCCACTGGGTGAGCCAGGACCTGGACGGCGGCAGGATCATCGCCCAGCGCGCCTTCCCCTACGAGGGCTCGGACCCCGAAGAGGTTCACCGCCTGGGACAAAAGATTGAACACGAATTATATGTACAAACCATAAAACAACTGTTATGAGAGCGTTAGTTAGTGTAAGCGACAAAAACGGTCTTGTGCCCTTCGTGAAGGGCCTTGTAGACCTTGGCTGGGAAATCATCGCCACGGGCGGTACCCAGAAACTGCTGGAATCCGAGGGTGTGAAGACCATCGGCATCAGCGAAGTAACCGGTTTCCCGGAAATCTGCGACGGACGTGTCAAGACCCTTCACCCGAAGGTACACGGCGGCATCCTGGCCCGCCGCGACGTCCCCGCACACATGCAGACCCTGAAGGAGAACGGCATCGAGACCATCGAGCTCGTGTGCGTGAACCTCTATCCCTTCAAGCAGACCATCGCCAAGGAGGGTGTCACCCTGGCCGATGCCATCGAGAACATCGACATCGGCGGTCCGTCCATGGTGCGCAGCGCCGCCAAGAACTGGAAGGACGTGACCATCGTGTGCGACCCCGCCGACTACAACACTGTTCTGGAAGAGCTCAAAGCCAACGGCAAGACTTCCGACGAGACCCGTCTGAAACTCTCCGCCAAGGCCTATACCCACACCGCCGAGTACGATGCCTGCATCGCTACCTACATGAGAAAGGCTGCCGGCCTCAACGAGAAACTCTTCCTGGAGTACGACCTCAAGCAGGGTCTCCGCTACGGCGAGAACCCGCACCAGAGCGCCAACTTCTACGCTGCCCTGGAACCCGCCCCGTTCTCCCTGGCCTTCGCCGAGCAGATCCAGGGCAAGGAACTCTCCTACAACAATATCCAGGACGCCAACGCCGCCCTCAACGTGCTGCGTGACTTCGAGGAGCCCTTCTGCGTTGCCCTCAAGCACATGAACCCCTGCGGCGCCGCCGTGGGCAAGACCATCGAGGAAGCCTGGCAGGCCGCCTATGAGGCCGACAAGGTGAGCATCTACGGTGGTATCGTGGGTGTGAACCGCACCCTCACCGCCGAGGTCGCCCTGGGCATGAAGCCCATCTTCCTGGAGATTGTGATTGCTCCCGACTATACTCCCGAGGCCCTCGAGATCCTCTCGGCCAAGAAGAACCTCCGCGTGATGAAGGTGGACATGACCCGCACCAGCGCCCCCGTGGCCCAGTACATCAGCGTGAACGGCGGTCTCCTGGCCCAGCAGCTGGACACCCAGGTGGAGACCGTTTCTCCTGAGATGTGCGTGACCAAGGTGGAGCCCACCCAGGCTCAGCTCGCCGACGCCAACTTTGGCTGGAAGATCGTAAAGCACGTGAAGTCCAACGCTATTGCCGTGGTGAAGGACAACCACACCATCGGCATCGGCGCCGGCCAGACCAACCGCGTGGGATCGGCCCTCATCGCCCTGGAAGAGGCCAAGAACGCCGGCTTCACCGAAGGTCTTGTGCTGGCCTCCGACGGCTTCCTGCCCTTCGACGACACCGTGGCCCTCGCCGCTAACTACGGCGTAACCACTATTGTGCAGCCCGGCGGCAGCATCCGTGACGAGGACGCCATCAAGAAGGCCGACGAACTGGGCATCTGCATGCTCTTCACTGGCGTACGCCATTTTAAACATTAGAATATGGGTTTGGTTTATCCTTTACCAACAGAGAACGAAAGGGTCCAGGGCAAGGAAGTCCAGCTGGAAAGCCTCCTTGGAAAAACCGTTCTGGTCATCGGCGGCGGTGGAAGAGAGCATGCCATTGTGGATGCTCTCTCCCGCAGCCCGCAGGTGAGCAAAATCTACTGCGCCCCCGGCAATGCCGGTATTGGCAACCAGGCGTTTAACGTAACGCTCAAGGACACCGACGTGGAAGGTCTCAAATCTTTTGCCATAGAGAACAACGTAGACCTTACCGTGGTGGGACCGGAGTCGGCCCTGGCTGCCGGCATCGTGGATGCCTTCCGCGCTGCCGGGCTCAAGATCTTTGGCCATACGCAGGCGGCTACCGCCATCGAGAGCTCCAAGGAGTTTGCCAAGAAGCTCATGGACAAGTACGGCATTCCTACCGCCGGCTACCGCAGTTTCACAGACTATGAGGAGGCGGTTGCCTATGTATCGGCCCGTCCCTTCCCCGCTGTCCTTAAGTACGACGGCCTGGCCGCCGGCAAGGGCGTTGTCATTGCAGAGGACCTGGAGGCTGCCAAAGCGGCCCTGTCCGACATGCTGCTGGACCATTCGTTTGGACAGGGAAAGGTGGTGGTGGAAGATTTCCTCACCGGACCGGAGTTCTCCTTCCTGTGCTTTGTAGACGGCGAGCGCGTGTACCCGATGCCCCTCTCCCAGGACCACAAGCGCGCCTTCGACGGCGACAAGGGTCCCAACACGGGCGGCATGGGCGCCTACACCGGTCTTCCGTTCATTACGGAGGAGGATGAAGCTTTCGCCTACAAGGAAATCCTGTGCAAGGCGGCGCAGGCCATGGTAGCCGAAGGCCTTCCCCTCTCCGGTGTCCTCTACGGCGGTCTCATGAAGACCCCGCAGGGTATCAAGGTCATCGAGTTCAATGCCCGTTTCGGAGACCCTGAGACCGAGGTGGTGCTGCCGCTCCTTGAGAGCGACATCTACGACATCTTCGAGGGCGTGGCAACCGGCCGTGAGGTGGAGCAGCCCGTCTGGTCCGACGGCGTCACGCTGGGCGTGGTGCTGGCCTCCAAGGGTTACCCCGGCCACTACGAGAAGGGCTTTGACATTAACGGCCTGGACAAGGTAGATGCGCAGGTGTACCACATGGGAACCGCCGTCCGGGACGGGCAGGTGCTTACCGCCGGCGGCCGCGTACTCATGGTCGTCTCCAGCGGGAAAGATTTGGCCGATGCCCGTGAAAAGGTGTACGCCGAGGTCCGCAAGATTTCCTGCGACAACCTCTTTTACAGAAACGACATTGCACATTTAGCATTTGAGAAGATATGATTATTGACGGAAAAGCATTAAGTCAAGTAGTCAAGGACGAGGTTAAGGCCGAAGTGCCCGTCCTCGAGGCCAAATACGGCCGCAAGCCCTGCCTGGTGGTCATCATCGTGGGTGAGAACCCCGCCAGCCAGGTATATGTCCGCAACAAGGTGAAGGCCGCCGCCTACACCGGCATGGAGTCCAAGCTGGTGGAACTGCCCGCCGACATCTCCGAGGAAGCCCTCCTCGAAGAGATTGTGGCCCTCAACAACGACCCGCTGGTAGACGGCATCCTGGTGCAGCTGCCCCTTCCTAAACACATCAACGAGGAGAAGGTGATTGACACCATCGCCCGCGAGAAAGACGTGGACGGTTTCCACCCCGGAAACGTAGCCGGCCTGTGGCTGGGCAAGGACTGCATCGTTCCCTGCACCCCGGCCGGTATCATGCGTCTCATTGACAGCGTGGGCGTAGACCTCAAGGGCAAGAACGCCGTGGTGGTGGGCCGCAGCAACATTGTGGGCAAGCCCGTTGCCAAACTGCTGCTGGACCGTCACGCCACCGTGACCATCGCCCACTCCCGCACCGCCGACCTTGGCGCTGTATGCCGCACCGCCGACGTCCTGGTGGTAGCCGTAGGCAAGGCCAAGCTCGTAACCGGTGACATGGTGAAACCCGGCGCCGTGGTCATTGACGTGGGCATGAACCGTGACGAGAACGGCAAGCTGTGCGGTGACGTGGATTTTGCATCGGCCGAACCCGTTGCCTCCTACATTACCCCCGTTCCCGGCGGCGTAGGTCCCATGACCATTGCCATGCTCATGAAGAACACCATCGCCTGCTTCCTCGCCCGCGAGGCAAAATAAGGAGAACAGGCTTCTCATGAATCAGAGGTAGTGATTTTGCAAAAAAATCACTACCTTTGATTGTTATGAGAAAACTGATATCCTTTTTCGCCGGAGTTCTGCTGTCCTCCCTGCTTTTACAAGCACAGCAATACGATGTTTTGGAGAAAGTGAAGGCCGATGTCCGTAAGTCTTACGGCATGGAAGGGCCGCACCGCCTGGATGAGTTTGGTACCCTTTCCAAGGCGCCCAAAGGCTACAAGCCCTTCTACATCAGCCACTACGGCCGTCATGGTTCCCGCTATGCCTGGAATGATGAAACCTATACCCTCTTAAGGGATGTCTTTGCCAAAGCCAAAGAGCTGAATGTACTCACGCCCTACGGCAAGGAGTTTGCCGCCAAATACGAATCTGTTTACACAGAGCCCCTCATCAATGCCGGAGACCTGGTGCCCATGGGCTACGACCAGCACCTTGCCATTGGCCAGTATGTGTATGAGCAGTTTCCGCAGGTGTTCAAGGGCCGTAAGAAAGTAGATGCCCTGTCCTCTACCGGCCAGCGGTGCATTGTGAGCATGGGCGGTTTTACCGTGGGCCTCATGAGCGGCAACCCCAAGCTGCAGGTACGCCTGCACTCGGACCACGTGGGCATGGGCATTATTGCACCGCCCAGCGCCCCCCGCGCTATTCGCCGTAGCTTTGTGGCAGAGAACAACACAGGCCTCCCCGGTATTGAGGAATTCTTCGTTGCCCACTCCGGTTATGAGAACGTACTTGGAAAGCTTTTCACCGACTACAGTTTCCTCAGCGCCTATGAAGGCGGCGTGGCCGGCTTCACCCGAGAGCTTTGGACCTACCTCTGCGGCTACCACAACTATGAGCCCCGTCCGCTCTTTGACGACCTCCTCACCCCGGAGCAGCGCCTGAAGTTCTGGGAGTGCGACAACTACCTCTCCTTCTACTCGGACATCACGGCCCGCTACAGCGTCATTCCCCTTCTGGAAGACATCCTCTCCAAGGCCGATGCTGCCATCGCAGATCCTAACCAGGCCGCCCACCTCCGCTTTGGCCACGACTACATCCTGGAGGCCCTCACGGCCCTTATCAACGTAAACAACTGGGGCACCATCCCCGCCAAGGCAGAAGATGCCAAATACTGGTTCCAGAACTACAACATCCCCATGGCCGCCACGCTGCTTCTGGTCTTCTACAAGAACAAGCAGGGAGACGTCCTTTTCAAGGTGGTGATGAACGAGAACGACGCCACGCTTCCGCAGTTCACTCCCGTAGAGGGCAACTACTATCGCTGGAGCGAGTTCAAATCCTGGTGCCAGGAGGTAATGGCAGCACATCCTGAGAAAAAGTAAATCTATTTAAAAGCTATGAAGCAACTGGTAGAGTGCGTTCCCAACTACAGTGAAGGAAGGGATAAGAGTGTCATTGACGCCATTGTGGCAGCTATTGCCAGCGTAGAAGGCGTAAAGGTACTGGACGTAGACCCTGGCGAAGCCACCAACCGTACGGTGGTTACCTTCGTGGGAGAACCGCAGCCGGTGTGTGAAGCCGCATTCCGCGGTGCTGCCAAGGCGCAGGAACTCATTGACATGCGGCAGCATCACGGAGCCCATCCCCGCAGCGGCGCCACCGACGTACTGCCCCTCATTCCCGTAGCCGGCATCACGTTGGAAGAATGCGCGGAACTGGCCCGGAGCCTCGCCAAACGCATGTTCGAAGAGCTGGGAATTCCCTGCTACTGCTACGAGGCCGCCGCCTTCAAGCCGGAGCGCAAGAACCTGGCCGTGTGCCGGGAGGGAGAATACGAGGCCCTTCCGGAGAAGATGGCCGATGAAAACCGCCGTCCGGACTTCTGCGGCAGCTGGGACCTTACAGCCCAGAAAGCCGGTGCATCCAACGTGGGCGCCCGCAATTTCCTCGTGGCCGTGAACTTCAACCTCAACACCACCAGTACCCGCCGCGCCATGGCCGTCGCCTTTGACGTACGCGAGAAAGGCCGCAAAAACCCTTCCGGCGAAGGCTGGATTCCCGGCACCCTCAAGGGCACCAAGGCCATTGGCTGGTATATAGACGAATATGGCATTGCGCAGGTGTCCATGAACATCACGGACATTGACGCCACGCCCCTCCATGTGGCCTTCGAGGAAGTGTCCCGCTGCGCCGCCGCCCGTGGCCTTCGTGTCACAGGAGCAGAGATTGTGGGTTTGGTTCCCAAGCGTGTGCTCCTGGAGGCCGGCCGCTTCTACCTGGAAAAACAGCAGCGGTCGCTGGGCATCAGCGAGGAAGAAATCCTCAAGATTGCCGTCAAGTCCATGTCGCTGGACGACCTCAAGCCCTTCCACCCCAAGGAGAAAGTCATCGAATACCTCATGGCGGAAGAGCCGCACGGCCTTACCCAAATGACGCTCGAGGCCTTTACGCGCGAGACGGCGTCGGAAAGTGCTGCGCCGGGCGGCGGGTCGGTATCGGCCTCGATGGGCGCCTTCGCGGCAGCCCTTGCCACCATGGTGGCCAATCTCTCCTCCCACAAGCGCGGCTGGGATGCCCGCTGGAAGGAATTCTCCGACGTAGCCGAGGAAGGCCAGAAACTGGTGGACGAACTCCTCCACCTCATTGACGAAGACACCGCCGCCTTCAACCGCATCATGGACTGCTTCTCCATGCCCAAAGGCACCGAAGAGGAGAAAGCTGCCCGGGCCAAGGCCATCGAAGAAGCCACGCTGTATGCCGCGGAGGTACCGCTGCACACTATGGAAGCCTCTCTTAAGGCCCTGCCCCTGGCGCTTGAGATGGCGCAGAAGGGCAACCCGGCATCGGCCTCCGACGCCGGCGTAGCCGCCCTTGCCGCCGTTGCGGGCATCCAGGGCGCCCGCCTCAACGTTCGCATCAACGCCGGCAGCCTCAAGAACCCCGCCCCCGCCCAGCCGCTCCTGCAGCGGGCCGATGCCATCGTCGCCGAGGCCCTAGCCCTGCAGGACCAGATACTGAAAGAAGTAAATAACCACATAGAACTATGACCTTTGCGGAAGAAATTCTCGAAGGCATTCCGGAGAACAGCATACCGGAAGCCAAACCCTACGATACGGAGATTAACCACGCGCCCAAGCGCAAGGATATCCTGACGCCGCAAGAGAAGGTGCTGGCGCTCAAGAACGCACTGCGGTACTTCCCGGAAGCACTGCATGAGAGCCTGGCACCGGAATTTGCGGCAGAGCTCAGGGAGTATGGGCGCATCTACATGTACCGCTACAGGCCTTCCTATAAAATCTATGCAAGGCCCATAGACGAGTACCCGGCCAGGAGCCGGCAGGCGGCCGCCATCATGGCCATGATCCAGAACAACCTGGACGAGCGGGTGGCCCAGCATCCGCACGAGCTCATCATCTACGGCGGAAACGGAGCCATCTTCCAGAACTGGGCCCAGTACCGGCTTACCATGCAGTATCTCGCCACCATGACCGACGAGCAGACGCTGGTCATGTACAGCGGCCACCCGCTGGGGCTCTTTCCCAGCCACAAGGATGCTCCGCGCGTAATCGTGACCAACGGCATGGTCATTCCCAACTACTCCAAGCCCGACGACTGGGAGCGCTTCAACGCCCTGGGCGTGAGCCAGTACGGGCAGATGACCGCCGGCAGCTACATGTATATTGGGCCGCAGGGCATCGTGCACGGGACCACCATTACGGTGATGAATGCAGCCCGCAAGCAGGGCGGAAGTCCGGCCGGGAAACTCTTTGTCACCGCGGGCCTGGGCGGCATGAGCGGAGCCCAGCCCAAGGCGGGCAACATTGCGGGCGTCGTAAGCGTCACGGCAGAGATTAACCCCAAGGCAGCTGAAAAACGCTACGAGCAGGGCTGGGTGGATGAGCTGCATCGAGACCTGGACGAGCTGATTCCCCGTATCCGGGAGGCCGTGGCTGCCCGTAAGCCCGTCTCGCTGGCCTATGTAGGCAATGTGGTAGACCTGTGGGAGCGCCTGGCCAAAGACCACATCCACGTGGACCTTGGCAGTGACCAGACGTCCCTGCACAACCCCTGGGCCGGCGGCTACTACCCCGTGGGATACAGCCTGGAAGCCTCCAAGGCCATGATGGCCAAAGAACCGGGACGCTTCAAAGAGGCCGTACAGACTTCGCTCAGAAGGCACGTCGCGGCCATCAACCAGCTAGCGGCAGACGGCATGTACTTCTTTGACTACGGCAATGCCTTCCTCCTCGAGAGCTCCCGTGCCGGTGCCGATATCCTCAAACCCGACGGCAGCTTCCGCTACCCGTCCTACGTGCAGGACATCATGGGCCCCATGTATTTTGACTATGGCTTTGGCCCGTTCCGCTGGGTGTGCATGAGCGAAAAGCCCGAGGACCTTCAGAAGACCGACGAAATAGCCGTGAAGGTGCTCTCCGAAATAGCAGCGACTTCTCCCGCAGAGATTGCCGGGCAAATGCGGGACAACATCCACTGGATTGAGGAAGCCGGCCGCAACCACCTGGTGGTGGGCTCTCAGGCCCGCATTCTCTACGCCGACTGCGAAGGCCGCACCAAGATTGCCCTCGCTTTCAATGAGTCCATCCGGAAGGGTGAGATATCGGCCCCCATTGTTCTGGGCCGGGACCACCACGACGTTTCCGGAACCGACTCCCCCTTCCGCGAAACCTCCAACATCTATGACGGCAGCCGGTTCACCGCCGACATGGCTGTCCAGAACGTGATTGGTGACGGCTTCCGCGGCGCCACCTGGGTAAGCATCCACAACGGCGGCGGCGTGGGCTGGGGAGAAGTCATCAACGGTGGCTTTGGCATGGTGATAGACGGCTCCGAGGACAGCGATCGCCACATCCGTGAGATGCTCTTCTGGGACGTGAACAACGGCATTGCCCGCCGCAGCTGGGCCCGCAACAGCGCCGCCCGCTTTGCCATCGAACGTGAAATGGCCAGAACTCCCGGCCTCAAGGTTACCCTTCCCAACGCGGCCGATGAAAAGATCATTCAAAAAGCTTTACAATAATGCACAGTATATCAAGTGAGCACCTCTCGCTGGAGAGAGTAAAGGAAATCCTGGACAACAAAGAAAAACTCACCCTTTCGAAGGAGTCGACGGAAGCCATCGTCAAATGCCGCGAGTACCTGGACCGCAAGATGGAGGACATCGGGCGGCCCGTCTACGGCGTCACCACCGGCTTCGGTTCCCTCTACAACGTAACCATCCCCAAGGAAGACCTGAGCCAGCTGCAGCACAACCTGGTCATGTCCCATGCCTGCGGAACCGGCGAGAAAGTGAGGCCCGAGATTGTGAAGCTCATGCTCCTTCTCAAGGTGCAGAACCTCTCCTACGGCCATTCCGGAGCGCAGCTTCTCACCGTGCAGCGCCTCGTGGACATGTTCAACGAGGACGTACTGCCTATTGTTTACCAGCAGGGTTCCCTGGGCGCCTCCGGAGACCTCGCACCCCTGGCGCACCTGTGCCTCCCGCTTATCGGAATGGGAGAAGTGCTGTATAAGGGAGAGGTACGGGCATCGGCCGATGTCTGGAAAGAACTGGGCTGGGAGCCCATCCGGCTGCAGTCAAAGGAAGGCCTGGCGCTCCTCAACGGCACGCAGTTCATGAGCGCCCACGCCATCTGGAGCATTCTCAAGAGCATCCGGCTCAGCGCCTGGGCCGACGTCATCGGCGCCATGTCGCTGGATGCCTACGACGGCCGCATCGAGCCCTTCCTGCCCCTTACCCACCTTCTGCGCCCCCACACCGGACAAATCCTCACGGGTAAGAAGTTCATGGAAATTCTGGAGGGCAGCGAGCTCATCAACCGGCCCAAGGTGCATGTGCAGGACCCGTACAGTTTCCGCTGCATCCCGCAGGTGCACGGCGCCGTGAAGGACAACATCGCCTACGTGAAGTCCGTCATTGAGAACGAGATCAACTCGGCCACCGACAACCCCAACATCTTCCCCGACGAAGACATGGTGATATCGGCCGGCAACTTCCACGGAGAGCCCATCGCCATTCCCATGGACTCCCTGGCTATTGCGATGAGCGAACTCGCCAGCATCTCCGAGCGCCGCACGTTCCAGCTCATCGACGGCCTCCGCGGCCTGCCCAAGTACCTTGTGGCCTCTCCCGGCCTCAACAGCGGCTTCATGATTCCGCAGTACACGGCCGCCTCCATCGTCTCCCAGAACAAGGGCCTGTGCTGGCCGGCTTCCTGCGACTCCATTCCCTCTTCCCAGGGCCAGGAAGACCACGTCTCCATGGGTTCCAACAGCGCCACCAAACTGGTGCGGATTGTGGACAACGTAGAAACCGTACTGGCCATCGAACTGTTCAACGCCGCGCAGGCGCTGGAGTTCCGCCGGCCGCTCAAGAGTTCCCCGAAGCTGGAGCAGATCTTCGCCGACTACCGCAAGGAAGTGCCGTTCATTGACACGGACACCTACATGCACCCGTACATCATGAAATCCGTCGAATTCATCCGGAATGAATCTTATCTATAACATAGGCCTCCTCGCGGGCATCCAGCCGGAGGACGTCCTTCGGGTGGATGGCGCCGCACAGGGCCGCACAGGCATGCTGGAAAACGCCTGGATTTCCATCGAGGACGGCCGCATCACCGACTTCGGAACGGGATCCTGTCATCCTGAGCAAAGCGAAGAATCTCTCGACGCGCAGGGCGGCATGGTCATGCCCGGCTTCTGCGACAGCCACACGCACCTGGTCTATGCCGGGAGCCGCGACGGCGAGTTTCTGGACAAGATCAACGGCCTGTCCTATGAGGAGATTGCAGCGCGGGGCGGCGGAATCCTCAACTCGGCGGACCTTCTGAACCAGACCTCCGAGGACGAGCTCTTCCGCCAGTCCATGGTGCGCGTGCAGGAAGTGATGGACAAAGGCACCGTAGCCCTTGAGATCAAGAGCGGCTACGGCCTGTGCCCCGAGGGCGAGATGAAGATGCTGCGGGTCATTGACCGCATCAAAAAGAGCATCCCGGCAGCCGTAAAAAGCACCTTCCTGGGAGCACACGCCGTGGGGCGGGGCTACTCGCACGAGGACTATGTGAACATGGTCATCGGCCTTATTCCCCGCGCGGAGGAGTATGCCGATTTTATCGATGTGTTCTGCGACGAAGGTTTCTTTACCCCGGAGGACACCGCCCGCATCCTGGCAGCCACTTCCCTGCCGGCCAAGATCCACGCCAACGAACTGGCCGTGAGCGGCGGCGTGGAGGTGGGCGTGCAGCACGGCGCCCTCTCCGTAGACCACCTGGAACGGACCACAGAAGCCCAGATGGAAGTACTGAAGGGCACCGGGACCATGCCCACCATGCTCCCCGGCTCCTCCTTCTTCCTGGGACTCCCCTACGGCCGGGCCAAAGACTTCATCCAAGCGGGCCTTGGCGTAGCGCTCGCCAGCGACTACAACCCCGGCTCCTCCCCTTCCGGAGACATGCGCTTTGTCATGGCACAGGGCTGCATCAAGATGCGCCTGACGCCCACGGAAGCCTTCAACGCCGTCACCCTCAACAGCGCCTATGCCATGGGAGTATCGGCCCAGTACGGCTCCGTCACTCGCGGCAAGAAGGCCGCCCTCATCCTCACGGAACCCGGCTGGGACCTTACCAAACTGGCCTACCAGTATGAGACTCCGTTTATCCGGAAAGTATTTTTCTAGGAAGCTTCCCTTACGCGTTTTCTCGCATTGTAATAAGACTGGCGGTTGTTGAACCCTGCCTCCAGGGCCACCTGGTCCACATCGGCACGGGGATGCTCCGCCAGGAAGGCATCGGCATGGGCCAGCCGGCAGCGGTTCACGTAGTGGAAGAAACCGCCGTACTCCTCGTTCAGGATGGCCGATACATAGGTACGGTTGCACCCGCAGGCCTGTGACAGTTTTCCCAGCGTAAAGTGACTGTCCAGGTACGCCTTCCCCTCCTCCACTTCCTTCCGGATGAGGGAGAGGATCTCCGACTTTCTCTCCTGCGGGAGATCCGGATCTTCGGGAAGGGTCACGGGGACAGGAGCCGACAGTTCCTCTTCCAGGCGTTCCGCCTCCACCGTCCGGAGCGGTGAAAGGGCGCCCCTGAGAATGATGGCCTGGAGCACCGAGAGCACCAGGAGGCCCACCGCCATCACCGGATAGCTTCCGTTGAACGTAACGCTCCAGCTCATGATAAGATGAAGGACCGGGAAGTAAATGAGCGACTTGGCATAGCGGTCGGGGACGTCATCGGGATTGGAAAAGTTCCCCTCCGTGAAACGGCTCAGCGGGTGGATGACCATGATGAGGGTGAACACCAGCGCGATGAGATATCCTGCGGTAAGGAGGGCGGCCACGAGGAAATAAAGACGGCGGAAAAGCCCCTGCATCTGAACACCGGGAAGGAGCGTTGTCACAAGCGCCACCAGGCACATGACGGCATAGCTTACCCACATAATGAGCGTGGGCCTGTGCCACCAGCTTGCCTTGAGGATACGGCCGAAGTAGCTGAGAATAAGGACCGAGCAGAAACAGGGCGAACCCATGAGGAGCATGAGCCTCAGCTGCAGGACGCCATCCGGATCCGAGGGCCGAAGCAGCACCGGGGCAAGCAGGAGATAAGACAGCGAGCAAAAGACCAGCGCACGCCAGCCGGGGAGGGACCGGTCCTGCTCCGGCCGCACCATAGCCATCATCGCACAGACCGTGAGATAAACGGTCAGGGACAGACTCAGCAAAAGTTCAGGGGAAGAGTAACTCATCGCTTGCATTCTGACAGTAAATCATCCAGTGCCTTCCGGTCCGAGGGATAGAATTTCACGACGGGAGCCACCGCCATGCGGGCCGTTCTCCCGAGCCGCTTTTCCAGCGTCACGTACTCGGAATACTGCGACAGGAGTTCCTGCGCACGCTCCGGTTCCAGGGGAAACGCCAGTCCGGCCTCGTGCAGCATGAACCGGCTGCGGGCCGCCAGCGTGAGTTCCATATGCAGCTGCACAAAGCAGATGATATCAAAGAAAACTTCGGGAGGGAAAGCGTCCCGGACCGACAGCAGGAACGCTCCGGTCCGGGTATGTTCCAGATTGCCCTCGCGGATGGACGTAAGAAGGGCGATTTGCTTGTCAATTCCCTTATCCAGCCAGCGGTGGATCATGCCGGAGTCGTATTGGTAAGTCCAGAGCAGCAGGGCAGCCAGGGACCCGAAGACAACGGCATACTGGATGAGCGGTGGGAAATGGAAGGAGTTATGGAATATGTGCACCACCAGGGCCGATGCCATGAGGAATGCGGCCACGGTAACATCTTTCTGCTTCACCTCCAGCCGGGAGCGTTCCCGCTCGATGAGCCGGACGGCAAGCATGAGAGCGGCGGCGACAACGGCGCTGCAGCCCATGTGGATAAGCGCCACTTCCAGGCCCCGGAACAAGGCGGTGCCCATGGAAAGAGGCTCTCCCATAACCAGGTAGAATACATTCTCCAGGATGGAGAATCCGCCTCCCACGGCCGCCCCGCAGATGACACTGTCAATGAAAAAGGCCACTTTCTTGCGGCTGGCAAGATACACGAGCGGAACAGCCTTCACCAGCTCCTCCACGAGCGGGTCCAGAAAATCCGACACGCGCTCCGGGACCACCTTTCCCGTAAGCTGGAAAAGGCCGAATGAAATGAGGGCCGATACCATCCCGCACAGCACCAGCGCAAGGAGACGCTTCACGCTCACGAGCGCAAAGTTATCGAGCACATAGACCAGCGCGATGTAGACGACTACGGGAAGAAGGGCAGCAGCGAAGGACATTACAGCAGCTTGAGGGAAATCATGATTTCGTTACCGTGACGGCCTCCGGGGAATCCCTCCGGGGCGAACAGATGGGCATACCCGAGCGAAAGCGTGGTCTTGAGATAATTGAGAAAAACAATTTCCGTTGACACCTGGACGCCGGTACTGTAGTACATGGAATGCGGTTCACCGGGATTCCAGGCCGAGAGGCCCGTTCCAAACAGCGAGCACTGGATCCAGGTGGGATAGCAGGCCAGGGCGCCGAAGTCATTGAGACGGATGGGGCGGAAATTGAGCTCCGCCGTCGCCTTGGCATACGAGTGGGCCTTGATGGCATCGATGCCCGCACCCGGCATGGCCAGGGAGGTTCGATACTGGAACGCACTGCGGTTGTCCACGCGATTGTTGCGGAAACCGCCCAGATAGGTATTGCCAAAGATGGTGGAAGGATCTCCGAAGTTATGGCCGGCAGCCGTGCGCAGCCAGAAAGAGTTGTTGCGGTCTATGGGAAGGAGGAAGCCGAAGTCCCCCGTAGCCTCCACCGAAGGATAGAACCGTCCTCCCGCCAGATAACCATAGCCCTGGGCACCCAGGCTGAACCCTTTCTCGGCGGTCACGGCTCCCAGGGAAGCCTGCAGTTTGGAAAGCCGTCCGTAAAGGGAAACCGTCTGCATGGAGCGGATGTCCTTCACCTCAATCTCCTGATACAGCGGCAGGGCGTCCATGTCTCCATAGGCCCCCACCGAGAAGCCCCACGCCTTGGTATAAGGAGCCGAAATGGTGCTGTTGAAATTGTAGGCAAGGGATACCATATAACCCTTGCGGCTGGTGCGGAGAGGGCCCGCCAGGTCATAGAAGCTGGTAGGGTTCCAGGCCGCTTTGAGCGTCCAGAAGAAATACTTCCACTCCAGGTCTGCGTGGAACTTGTTCTTGAGCGCATTGCTGCTCCAGGGCGAAATGCCCACACCCAGCTTGAGGGTGCTGAGCCCCACCGGGTCGCTGAAGAAGATGCGGTAACCAAGAACCGGAGTCACACGGTTCCAGGCCAGCGCATCCTTAAAGCCGGAGAGGGTGGGATAGGCTCCGGCAAAACGCATCTCCTTCAGGGGGCTGTAGGAGGTAATGGCATGGTAGACATCCCCGAACTCCACCTTGGGAAGCGGCTTTTTCAGAAGGCCCACCTGCTCCAGGGCCTCCGTGTTATTTTCATACGTCTTCTGGCCATAGAGTTTCACGGCATTCGCATCTTCCACCACCTCGCGGGCGAGCGTCACGGGCTTCAGGCCATCCCGTTCGAACTGGAGGGCCAGGATTTCCCCGGGAGCAATCTCGAGGGGAGCGAACAGGCCGATGTCCGTGTTGGACACCATCTCTGCCTTGCGGGTTTCCAGGTTGATTTGCCAGAGGTTGGAAACGCCGGTATAGTAGGAACTGCCTATAAGGTACTTATCGTCCAGCGAGAAGCGGAACTGTCCCAGGTTGGCGTCCTCAAAAGTGAGAAGTTCCACGGGATTGAAAATGGCCTGCGAGAGTTCCTCAAGGTTGAAAAGGATGAGCGTATGCTCGCCGTTGTCTCCCTGGCGGATGAGCGAAAGGTACTTTCCGTCATGGCTCACGTCAAGGTCGAAGACGCTTACGCCAAAGGGAAAAGCATAAATCACCTCCGGGTTCTCCAGGTTCCGGTCCAAGCGGACGATGGACTGGGTGCCGCCGTTGGAAAAGAGGCCGTAGAGCCGGTCGGAGGCATTGTCATACACGATATTGTTTATGCGCTGGAACTTCTTCCTTGTCACCACTTTCTTCCGGTGGAGGTCGTACACTTCCAGCCCCCTCATGCGTGCGTTGTTCACGGTATAGATCAGGCGCCCCGCATTGCGGTCCAGCGCCACGAAAGCCGGATTATACAGCTGGATACCATTCAAATCCGTGAGCTTGCGCTGCTTACCGGTACGCATGTCCAGCTCCAGAAGGTGCGGGAAACTCCCCGGGGCGTTCATGGCGGCATAGGCCTTTTCCGTCTCCGGATTGTAGACAAACGGCGAGACGGAGCCCAGGGGCTCAGGGGTAAGCGGACGTGTCTCCGTGAGCGGGAACGCCCGGATGGCGGCCAGATTCTCTTCCTGGTGCTTTCTTTCGTCCTCCTTCCAGTCGTTCCACACCTTGCGGAGAGACTGTCCGTACACCTTCCTGAACTGGTTGCCAAAGAAGATGCGGCTGTCGGCCGTGCGGTTATAGAACCGGATGAGGTTGTCGTATCCGTACTCCTTGGTGAGGTAGTTCACGAAGCGGGTGCCGTAGAGGTAGGCGTTGGCGCCCACCTGGAAGTCCATGGTAGAGCCTTCCGTCTCCAGACCCACCACGGAGAAGAGTTTTTCTCCTCCGTCAATAATGCTGCGGAAGTACATTTCGTCGTAACCGCCCAGGGCGCGTCCTACGCCGCCGCCCAGCCACGTTTCCATGAAGCACGCAATACCCTCGTGGTACCAGCGGGGCGCATACCAGCGCGGAACGCTCATATAACTCCACAGGGCCGTTATGGGATGGGAACTGTCCACGCTCACCTTGGATCCGAAGAAACGCCGCCAGCCCAGGTCTTTCCGGTTGTACTTGTCCGTCATCACGATATGCGTATACTCGTGGCAGAAAAGCTGCCGGTAACGTTCCCCGGACGGATTGATGTAGTAGGACATATTGAGCGGGGCCATGCCCACCTGGATGAGCGAGCGCGGAAGCGGGGTTGCTCCGCCGTTGCCATCGTCTTCCCAGTCCGTAAGAAGAACCAGGGTAGGCTCCGGCACATAGACGGAATCGGTGGTCCAGATTTGCCTGTGGAGCGCCGTTCCGTTCTCATACATGCGTATCATATGGGGAATGTAACGCGAGAGGTTCTTGTCAAAAAAGACCAGGCGGACATCATCCGTCTTGTACTGATAATACGTCTGCCCCCGGGACGTCAGGGAAAGGAGAAGCAAAACGAAGGTTAAGAATTTGATACGCATGCACAAAGATACACTTTTCGAGGGAAAACAAAAAGCCTCTCCAGATGGAGAGGCTATAAAGTTCGGAAGATAACGGCTACAGTGACGGAATCCGGCTCACGCTGCCGAGGGATGTTCCCTCAATGACGCTGTTCACCTGCGAGCAAATCACTCTGCCGACAGTGACTACGTCAGAAGTGACGATCGGTCTGGCGGCCAGGGCTGCCGAGAACGACTCAAAAGCGCCTTGAACCATGTTCTGATTGGCCAGGCCGACGGAGCGGGACAGCGCCTCAGACGTGATGCCTTCCAGGTTGTTTGCATTCATCATCGGGGGCAGGAACTTCTCCGCATTGGCAACAACCGCCAGTCCCAGGACGTTTTCCTGAACGTTTTCCTGGAGGTTGTTGGCAAAGACCATGTTCGCATCCACGGCGGCCCGAAGCTCAGCCGCGGGAATAGCCTCGTTCACCTGGGTATTCATATAGAAGACTCTGGCCACGTTGGCACTGTTCAGGACTGCCATCTGCTCACAGGCATTGAAACTGCCAAGGGTAGAGACGCTCTTCTGAGAATCCAGCAGATATCCCTTGTCCTCCAGCTTGCCGGCAGCCTTTTCGTCACCTTCGAGAGCGGCGGTCATGCGCTGATAGTCCACCCACTGGTCGCGCACGAAAAGGAGACGGTCCTCGCACTTGTTCGCAGCGGCATACTTGTCGGTGATGTCGATAAAGCGATTGGCCAGCTCATTCTGCTTCTGCAGGGCCACATAGGCCAGCGATGCATTGATGGTATTCTGGGCCAGTTCCGGGCAGGACTCGCCGCCCAGCGCAGTGTTGATGTCGGCGCCGGAGCGGGCCAGGGAGGCACACACATTGTTCACCGTGACATAGGCCTTGTTCATATCCTCCAGGACGCCGGCATACTCCGGAATGTCGGAAGCCACCTCGTTGGACATATCCACGAGCGAAGCAAACTGGTTGGCGCGCGTCTGCATCACATAATAGGAAGCGACGATGCTGTTCTTGTAGGTCTCGTCATTGAGGATGAGTTCCTCCATGTTGGAGATGCTTTCTCCGGAAGTCTTGCGGGAGAAACGGGACGTCTTGCCAATGTCGCCACTCACATTTTCACTGTCAACCTTCCAGTCTACGAGGGGAGACACAATGAAACCAACGGCGGCAATGACAACGGCCGAGGAGAGAATGATAATAGCTTTACGGTTTTTCATGATATGTTGTTTTTGTGGTTTGTTCCGGGAGCAAAAGTAGCACTTCTCCCCGAACCCCGCGTAAAACTATTACAAATTGTTGTAAAACTTTTGCAATTATTCGCTCAGCCGGGGGTACCCGGCCGGCTGGTGCACGTAAACGTAAACGGCGTAACCGGAGTGGCTGGCGCACCAGGGTGCCGCTGTTGGTACCGACGAGCGTCACGTCGCCATCCACGACATTTGTACACTTTTGACATTTTCCAGGATTGGGAATTTTACAAATATTTTATTATGTTTGCAATCCACAAAAACGCAAGCAGTTATGAAAATCATGAAATTCGGCGGCACCTCCGTAGGGTCGGCCGCCAGGATACAGGAAGTTGCCCGCCTGGTACAAAAGGAAGGGCGCACGCTGGTGGTTTTATCGGCCATGTCCGGCACCACCAACTCGCTGGTAGAGATTGCCGGCTATCTGTATAACCGCAACGCCGACGGCGCCCGCGACGTCATCGGCCGCCTGGAGGCCAAGTACCTCAAGACCATTCAGGAGCTCTATTCCAAGGAGGAGAGCCGGGCGGCGGCAGAGGCTTTCATCCGCCAGACTTTCGAGGGCATCACCGGCACCACGCGGGAGCTCTTCGGGGCCCAGCAGGAGAAGCTCATCCTGGCCCAGGGAGAACTCCTTTCCACCCATATGATGGAGATTTACCTCAAGGAGCAGGGAGTGAACGTGCTCCTTATCCCCGCCCTGGAGTTCATGAGAACCGATGCCCAGGGAGAGCCCGACCAGGAATACATATCGGCCCACCTCAAGCCTTTCCTTGAGAAGAAAGCCGATGTCTACCTCACCCAGGGCTTCATCTGCCGCAACGCGCACGGGGAGGTGGACAACCTCCAGCGGGGCGGATCGGACTATACGGCGTGCCTCATTGGCGCAGCCGTGGGCTCGGAGGAAATCCAGATCTGGACCGACATCGACGGCATGCACGACAACGATCCCCGCATTGTGGAGAAGACGTCGGCCGTCCGGCATCTGCACTTCGAAGAAGCGGCGGAGCTTGCCTACTTCGGCGCCAAGATCCTGCACCCTACCTGCATCCAGCCGGCCAAGTTCGCCAACGTGCCCGTGCGCCTGAAGAACACCATGGAGCCCGAGGCTCCCGGCACGCTCATCGACAATGTACCCGAGCCCGGCACCATCAAGGCCGTGGCCGCCAAGGACAATATCACCGCCATCAAGATCAAGAGCTCCCGCATGCTGCTGGCGCACGGTTTTCTTCGCAAAGTGTTCGAAATCTTCGAGAGTTACCGTACGCCCATCGACATGATCTGCACTTCCGAGGTGGGTGTCTCCATGTCCATTGACGACACCCGCTACCTCTCCGAGATTGTCCACGACCTCAAGAAGTACGGCACCGTTTCCGTAGACCTGGACATGTGCATCATCTGCGTGGTGGGAGACATGGACTGGGAGAACCTGGGCTTTGAAAGCCGCGTTCTGGGAGCCATGAAGGATATCCCCGTGCGAATGGTGAGCTACGGCGGCAGCAACTACAACATTTCCCTGTTAGTGAAAGAAGAGGACAAGGCCCGCGCCCTGCAGGCGCTGAGCCGTCATTTGTTTGCATGATGCTCAAAGGTACTTATCCCCTCCAACGCTTCGAGGGCCTTCAGACGCCCTTCTACTACTACGACACCCGCCTTCTGCAGGACACCCTGGATGCCATCAAGGCAGAGCTCCGGGACCGTCCCTCCTGGCGCATGCACTATGCCGTCAAGGCCAATCACAACCCCGTACTACTCCGGCAGATTGCAGCAGCGGGCTTCGGCGCCGACTGCGTGAGCGGCGGTGAGGTGCAGGCTGCCCTGGACGCCGGTTTCCGTGCCTCCGACATTGTCTTTGCCGGGGTGGGCAAGGCCGATTGGGAAATCGACCTCGGCCTCGAAAAGGGCATCGGCCGGTTCAATGTGGAATCATCGGCCGAGCTCCGGGTCATTGCCCAGCTGGCCGCAGAGAAAGGGGTGGTAGCTCCCGTGAGCCTTCGCGTGAACCCGGACATCGGGGCGCATACCCTGGCTGGCATCACTACCGGTCTTGCCGAGAACAAGTTTGGCATCTATCACGGCATGGTGGACGAGGTAGCCCGCGAGGCCCTGTCCCTGCCGTCCATACGCTTTTGCGGCCTGCACTTTCACATTGGTTCCCAGATTCTGGAAATGCCGGACTTTGCGGCGCTCTGCAACCGTGTCAACGAGCTGGTTGCGCGCATGGAAAAAGAGGGCATTCCCGTAGCGGATATCAATGTAGGCGGAGGCCTTGGCATTGAATACGGACACCCCAATCACCTTCCCATGGCCGACTTTGCGGCGTATTTCGGCACTTACAAGCGGGGCCTTCGCGGCTCCAGGCCGGTACACTTCGAACTGGGCCGCGCCATCATCGCGCCCTGCGGAACGCTCATCACGCGCGTACTCTATGTGAAAGAAGGCCTTGCCAAACGCTTTGCCATTGTGGACGCCGGCATGAACGACCTTGTGCGTCCTGCCATGTACCACTCCGTACACCGCATCGAGAACCTCTCCTCCGACGGTCCCGAACTGCCCTATGACGTTGTGGGTCCCTGCTGTGAGAGTTCCGATGTCTTTGGAAAAGACGTTCTTTTGAACGAGTGCCACCGCGGAGACCTCATTGCCATCCGCAGTGCCGGCGCCTACGGACAGTCCATGGCCTCGCAGTACAATTGCCGGCCCCTTGCTCCGGCCTACTACTCCGAATAAGAGGTTTGTCATCTTCAAATTGAGCCGCAAACACGCCGCCAGAACCATTTCCCCGCGAATTTGGTTCTGGCGGCATGCTGTAGCACTTCTGGATGCGCATTTTGGCCACTTTTTGCACATCTCCACGTGCTCGAGCATTTCTAGATGCGCACTTTGGGGCGTTTTTGCACATCTCCACGTGCTCTAGCATTTCTAGATGCGCACTTTGAGGCGTTTTTGCACATCCCCGCGTGCTCGAGCATTTCTAGATGCGCACTTTGGGGCGATTTTGCGCATCTCCACGTGCTGGGAGTCAGATCAATATGGCGCGAGGGGTTGCGATGGCCAAAGGAATTTGGTTTTTCGCAAAGCCTTGCGAAAAATAAATTCCTTTGGCCGGTAGCCCAGCGGGATTAGAATCCTTTGGCCGATGGCCCAGCAAATATCAAAAAAACTCCAAACCGTAAAGCTTGGAGTTTCGGAAGTCTGGATGACTGGACTTGAACCAGCGACCTCCTGGTCCCTAACCAGGTGCGCTACCAACTGCGCTACATCCAGAAGATTGGACCGCAAATGTACGGCTATTTTTTGAATTTGCAAAATTTTTATCAACAAAAATTGTAACTTTGCAACGTTATGGGAGTATACAGAACATTATCAGAATCCGAATTTCGGGACATTGCAGAGCGTATCCTGCTGGAAGACAATCATCTACTAATTTTCAACAAGAGAACCGGCGAAATTGTGCAGGGAGACAAAACAGGAGACGAACCTTTGTCGGAAACGCTCAAAGCGTTCATCGCGCAGCGGGACGGAAAGCCGGGACAGGTGTTCATGGGTGTTCCGCACCGGCTGGACCGCCCGGTTAGCGGCGTGTGTGTCTTTGCCAAAACTTCCAAGGCCCTGGAGCGCCTCAACGAAATGCTCCGCAACGGAGACCTTCACAAGACATACTGGGCCCTTACGGCCAACCGGCCGCCCAAGGACAGCGACACGCTCACGGACAACCTTGTCCGCAACGAGGCCCAGAACAAGTCCTATGTAGCCAAAAACGGCAAGGAAGCCCGCCTTAAGTACACCCTTATCCAGACCACAGACCGCTACTTCCTCCTGGAAGTAGAACTGTATACCGGCCGCCATCACCAGATTCGCTGCCAGCTCTCCCACATGGGCTGTCCCATCAAGGGAGACCTCAAATACGGCGCCAGACGTTCCAACCCCGACGGCGGCATCTCCCTTATGGCCCGCCGTATACAATTCATCCACCCCGTCAAAAAGACAGAGGTGGATGTTACGGCTCCCGTTCCTTCTTCGTGGAAAGGAATCGAGGAATAGGCGCCCCGGCGCTGGTTAAATTTTATTGTTATATTTTTTTCTCATTCGGGAGCACCACGCACCGGGCTGCTCCCCCATCACTACCTTGAAACTACGAAGGAAGACGGTCTGTGACCGGAACCCCGAGAGGGATGCAAGTTCTGAGACCCGCAGCCCCATGTTCCTCCGGAACAGTTCCATCGCGTACATAACCCGGTAATAGTTTACATACTGACGGAAGTTCTTCCCCGAGTAGCGGTTGATGGTTTTACTTAAATAAGCCTTATTGGTATAGATTGCATTGGCCAGATCCTGGAGGGTAAACGACACCACCAGAAAAGGTCTGCGTTCAGTCATATACCGGCAACACCTGTCGTACAGGTACTGATCGATTGCCGCCGTTTGATAAGCCGCAGGCATACTGTCTGCGTTCATGGGCTCGGCATCCTTCTGATGCAGCTTCAGATAGAGGATGACCCCCATCAGGGATGTTGCAGCCAGAAGAAGTGCCGAAAGAAGCACTAACAGGTGATTCATAAAATGAGGAATAGTTTGGTGGCCGGGGCGCCCTATCCTCTATGTCAGAGATCTCTTATTTCTTGATGGTATCGAAGCCATTGCCATACACGCCGTTGACAGAGCTCACGGACAGGAAGGCCTGGGGATCGATTTGCTTGATGTAGCGAAGCAGCAGGTTCAGGTCTGTCTTACGGGTAATGACCATGAGAACCCGCATGTCCTGCTTGGTGTACCAGCCCTTGCCGTCCAGCACGGTAACGCCGCGATGGAGGTCGTGGGTGATGGAATCGGCAATCTTGTCGTAATGCTGCGACAGGATGAACAGCTGCACGCTCTGCTGCGAGCCGGAGATGTACATATCCAGCACATAGCTGGTCACGGTAACCAGGATGAGGCCGTACAGCACCGTAGTCACCTTGTCATAGAAGGGCATCAGGTGCGTAAGTGCGGCACCATTCGCATCCACCATGGCCTTGCCGGTCTCGGGGTCGATGTCCGGGACGAAGGAAGGCACCACCAGCGAAGACAGGATGATGACAAAGTCCAGGAACAGGATTACCTTTCCCGGCGACACGTTGTGGTACTTGGTATAGATGAGCGCAATAATGTCCGTTCCTCCGGTGGAACCGCCATTGGAAATGCTCATGCCGATGCCGATACCGGCCATCAGACCGCCCATTAGCACCGACAGCAGCTTACCGTTATCCAGCGCCAGGTGCTTGATGATTTCCGCGGGGATAAGCCCCGGCAGAAAACGCAGCGCCACGGACGCCAGCACAATGGCATAGAGCGTCTTGGCCCCGAATCCCATTCCCAGGATAACCACTGCGGCAATGATGAGAACGGTATTGAGGACAAAATAGGTATAACCCATCTGGATGGCACCGTTCGTTGCATACTGAATCATGGAGGAAATACCGGATACGCCGCCACCCACCAGGTTGTTGGGGATAAGGAACAGCGACCAGCCCGTCACATAAATCAGGATGCCCAGAGTGACCAGCAGCCACTCCTTGACAACGGTAAAGGCCGTTTTTTTAAGAACTGTAGGCATAACTATTTTTTTAGGACAACATTGACAATGCGACCGGGCACCACAATTACCTTGGCAATGGAAAGCTCACCCACATACTGGGGCGTTTTCTCGTGGGCGCGGACCAGGGCCTCTACCTCGGCCGGACTGGCCTGTGCCGAGGCATCCAGGAAGAAACGCGTCTTACCATTGAAGGAGACGGGATAGTTCACGGAGCTGTCTACCGTCAGTTCCTGCTTGTACTCCGGGAACGCGGCATACACCACGGAATCCTCGTGTCCCAGCTGGTGCCACAGTTCCTCCGCAATGTGCGGGGCAAACGGGCTCAGAAGGATGGTAAGGGGTTCCAGGATGGCGCGCTTGGAGCAGCTTCCCAGCTCGTTCAGGGCAATCATGAAGGCCGATATGGTGGTATTGTAAGAGAAGTTCTCAATATCTTCCTGTTCCTTGCCGATGAGCTTGTGCAGGGCCTTGAGCTCTTCCTTGGTGGGCTCTTCGTCGGTGACCAGCCACTTCTCGCGGTCCCAGAACAGGCGCCAGAACTTCTTGAGGAAGCGGTTGACGCCGTCAATTCCCTTGGTATCCCAGGGCTTGGCCTGCTCGATGGGGCCAAGGAACATCTCATAGAGACGCAGGGTGTCGGCGCCATAGGTGTCGCAGATCTTATCCGGATTCACCACGTTGTACATGCTCTTGGACATCTTTTCGATGGCCCATCCGCAGATGTACTCACCGTCCTCCAGGATGAACTCGGCATCCCTGTAGTCCGGTCTCCAGGCGCGGAAAGCGTCCAGGTCCAGCTTGTCGTTATAGACGATATTTACATCCACGTGCACCGGGATGGTCTCGTACTGGTCCTTCAGGCCCAGCGACACGAATTTGTTAGTTCCCGGAATCATGTACACGAAGTTGGAGCGGCCCTGGATCATGCCCTGGTTGATGAGCTTGCAGAAAGGCTCGTCCTCTGCCACATAGCCCAGGTCAAAGAGGAACTTGTTCCAGAAACGGCTGTAGATGAGGTGGCCGGTAGCGTGCTCGGTACCACCCACATAAAGGTCTACGTTGCGCCAGTATTCGTCGGCCTTCCGGCTCACCAGCGCTTCCCCGTTGTGCGGATCCATGTAGCGGAGGTAGTAGGCACTGGAACCGGCGAAACCGGGCATGGTGCTCTTTTCCAGCGGATAACCGTTGTACGTCCAGTCCTTGGCACGGGCCAGCGGCGGCTGACCGTCCTCGGTGGGCTTGTACTGGTCAATCTCCGGCAGCGTGAGCGGCAGCGCATCGAAAGGAACAGGAGTGGCAATGCCGTCCTTATAATAGATCGGGAACGGCTCACCCCAGTAGCGCTGGCGCGAGAAGATGGCATCGCGGATGCGGAAGTTAACCTTGCGATGGCCGATGCCGTGCTTCTCCACATAATCGATGGCAGCAGGGATGGCCTCCTTCACGGTGAGCCCGTTTAGGAAACCGCTGTTGCACATGATGCCTTCCTTGGCATCCAGGCTTTCCTCGGAGACATCGGCCCCCTCAATGAGCGGGATGATGGGAAGGCCGAACTTCTTGGCAAAGGCGTAGTCGCGGCTGTCGTGCGCCGGAACGGCCATGATGGCGCCGGTGCCGTAGCCGGCCAGCACATATTCTGCAATCCACACCGGGACTTTCTCTCCGGTGAGAGGGTTAATACCGTAGGAACCGGAGAATACGCCCGTCACAGCCTTGCCGGCCATGCGTTCGCGCTCGGTTTTCTTCTTTACCTGCTCCAGATAGGCTTCCACCTCTTCTTTCTGCGCTTTTGAGGTGAGCCTGGGGACCCACTCGCTCTCGGGGGCCAGCACCATGAAGGTGACCCCGAAAACGGTATCGGCACGGGTGGTAAAAATGGTAACATCGTGCTCCTTGCCGTCGCACTCCACCTTGAACACCATCTCGGCACCCTCGCTGCGGCCAATCCAGTTGCGCTGCATTTCCTTGAGGGAGTCGGTCCAGTCCAGTTTCTCCAGGCCGTCCAGCAGGCGGGCGGCGTAGGCGCTCACGCGCAGCTGCCACTGGGTCATCTTCTTCTGGAAAACGGGGTGACCGCCACGCTCAGAGTAGCCGTCCTTCACCTCATCGTTGGCCAGCACCGTTCCCAGGGCCGGGCACCAGTTCACGGTGCTTTCTCCCTGATAGGCAATGCGGTAGCGCATGAGAACATCGGCCTTCTCTTTCTCGGAGAAGCCCTTCCACTCCGCGGCGCTGAACGGCTTTCCCTCGCTGCAGGCGGCGTTCACGGCGGCCGATCCTCCCTTCTCGAAGGCGGCTACGAGGTCCTCGATGGGGCAGGCCTTCTGGAGGTCGTTGTTATACCAGGAGCCAAACATCTTGAGGAAGGCCCACTGGGTCCATTTGTAATAGTCGGGGTCTGAGGTGCGGAATTCGCGGTCCCAGTCGAAGGAGAAACCAATGCGGTCCAGCTGCTGACGGTAGCGGGCCACGTTGTCGTGGGTGGTCTTCTCCGGGTGCTGACCGGTCTGGATGGCGTACTGCTCGGCCGGCAGGCCAAAGGCGTCATAGCCCATGGGATGCAGCACATTGAAGCCCTTCAGACGCTTGTAACGCGCAAAGATGTCGCTGGCAATATATCCCAGCGGATGCCCCACATGAAGTCCCGCACCACTGGGGTACGGGAACATGTCCAGCACATAGTATTTGGGTTTGGCCTCATTGACCTCGGCCTTGTACGTCTTGTTTTTGGCCCACCAGTCCTGCCACTTTTTCTCGATCTCTACAAAATTATAATCCATATCTTATTTTAATTTCACTCCGTTGATTCCGAATTTTCCTTTTTCCTTGTCCAGGCGGAACTCCACGCTCACCGTCACGGACACTTTCACTTTCTTGCCGTGATGGCGCCCGGGACGCCACTTGGGCGAAGCGCTCACCACGCGGACGGCTTCCGCGTCCAGGCTTTCATGAATGCCCCGAACCACTCGCACGTCCCCGACTTCTCCTTTCTCGTCAATCACGAATTCCACCAGCACCCTGCCCTGGATGCCATTCTCAGAGGCATACTTCGGGTATTTGAGGTAGGGATACACCCAGCGTTCCATGAAGATGCGGGGGTCTGCCGAATTCAGGAACATGGGCTTTACGTCCACATCGCTGTAGGCATAGACGTCGGCCGATACCTTCTCGCTGCGCGTCACGTCCGAATTGCGGAACAGCGGACGCGGGCCGTTTGCAAGGTGCTGGACAAAACTGTAGATGTATTCCAGCTCCCGCTCCATTCCGTCGAAGTCGATGATGTCGTAGGTGTCACGGCCGGTTGCGTGCTCGGGATAGCGGCCGCTTGAAAAAAGGACAGAGGGGATTTCCCTGTCATAGAAGACAATCTGGTCTCCTGGATAGGGAGCCGTGGTGGTAACGCTGGCCTGGATGGGCAGCAGCTCTCCCTGGAGGGAGGAAATGAGGGCATTGAGGTCTCCGTTGGAGGCGGTAAACGCCTGCAGCCCGCCTGCGCCCGCCGTTCCCAGCATATCCAGGTTCACCATGGCGTCCACCTTGTCGGCGTCGGAGGCGAAGGTGCGGTTCAGGAAATACCAGGATCCCGCAAAAGTGCGGGCCGATGCGCCGAATCCCACGAAAAGGATGCTCCGGCGAAGCAGGGAACGCGAATAGGAGAGTTTGCGGGCCAGTTCCAGAAGAAGCGCCATGCCGGAGGCATTGCCGTTGGCGCCGTAATAGATGCGGTTCACCTTTTCTCCATCCAGCATGTACGTATCCATGCCCAGGTTGTCCATACGGGCGCCAATCACAATGTAATGGTCTTTCTTTTCCTTGTCCCAGCCTTCCAGGTAACCCACCACGTTGCGGGAAGTAAGGGTATCGGGTTCTCCCGCCACCTTGAATTCATTTCCCGCCGTGAGGATGTCGATTCCCATCTCCTTCAGGCAGGCTTCCAGGTAATCGGCTGCCATCTTCTCCCCTTCGCTGCCGGCCTTGCGCCCTTCCATCTGGGCGCCCGAGAGCGTGGCGACATGCTCCTTGAGGGCGCGGACGGTTTCGGAGTCGTCCAGGTCTTCGAGGGAAGTGCGGTACTGGGCGCCGAGCCCGACGGTAACCACAGAGGCAATGAGCAGTGCAAAAAGACGTTTCATCGCTTAGATATTCATGAGGATCCAGCCGTCCTCGGGGCAGACTTCTGTCCCGCGCAGCTTTTTCAGGGTTCGAAGCGTTTCTTCCAGGTTATCGGAGGGGCACACGGAAACCGCCAGGAGCCCGTTCCGGAAACTGATGATGGTAGCCGTATAGCCGGCCTCGTTGCACTGGGTGAGCTTGCGCTCCGCAAAGGTACGGTTGCGGAAAGCGCCCACCACAATGTAGTACTTGCTCTCCAGTTTGGTTGTGAACAGGCCGCCCAGTTTGGACGGATTCAGGACCGTTCCACGGGCCTGCGTAAGCGAATCCAGCAGTTCCTGCTCGCGGGCTGCGAGGGCCTCGGCAAGGGCTTTCTCCGCTCTTTCCATGGAATCCAGCACCGCCTGGTGCCGGGCTTCCTCGGCGCGCATGCGCTCCACGCGCATCTCCTCCAGCCGGGCCGATGTGGGCCTTCCGGCCAGGGTACGCACGAAGTCGCAGCTGGAGACAACGCTCAGCAGCATGACAGCCAGTATGAGGGTCTTTTTCATAGCATAATCCTCCTTAACCTACAAAAATACGTTTTTTTTACGGCTTGTCAAAGGCCCTGACGATTTTTGTAACCAAGGGGTGACGGACAATGTCCTCCGTGCTAAAACGCACGGTAGCAATACCCTTGATTCCCTCCAGGAGCTGGATGCCGGCCAGGAGACCGCTGTCCTCCCTTCTGGGAAGGTCTATCTGGGTGGCGTCTCCCGTCACAATGAACTTGGCATTCACGCCCATGCGGGTGAGGAACATCTTGAGCTGCCCCAGGTTGGTGTTCTGGGCCTCGTCCAGGATGACGCAGGCTTTGTCCAGCGTGCGGCCGCGCATATAGGCCAGCGGGGCTATCTGGATGGTTCCGTCGGCCATGAACTCCTGCAGGCGGCGGGAGGGAATCATATCGGCCAGGGCGTCGTAGAGGGGCTGCAGATACGGGTCCAGCTTGTCCTTGAGATCTCCGGGAAGGAAACCCAGGCGCTCCCCCGCTTCCACGGCCGGACGTGTGAGGATGATGCGCTTGATCTCGCGGTTTTTGAGCGCACGTACCGCCAGGGCGATGGCCATGTAGGTCTTGCCCGTTCCGGCGGGCCCCACAGCAAAGATGAGGTCGTTCTCAAAGTAGGCCGATACCAGGTCCTGCTGGGTCTTGTTGCGGGCCCGGATGGGCTTTCCGTCGGTTCCGTGCACAATGACGGCGTCGGCGGTAGGGCGCGACTGTCCCCCGCCCGCGAAGATATCCTCCACGTCGTATACAGTGAGGTTCATCTTGTGGTGCCGTTTGTCCACCAGCTCCGCAAAGCGGATATTGAACTCCGCAATGTCGCTTTCGCGGCCCTCCAGGATGAGTTCGTTGCCGCGCGCCACCACCTTCAGATGCGGAAAGTAGGAGCAGAATTCGGTAAGGATTTTATTGCCCACCCCATAGATTTCGATGGGGTCGATGGCTTCGAGGGTGACCGTCTTTTTCATGCCTGCAAAAATACGAAAATTTGGTGTGCAAATCAAACCGATCTGCACACCAAATCATTTACTGACGGGGAAAAGCTACTGGGCGTTTTCCACGATGGCGTTCCACTTCTCGTAGGCTTCCTGGTACTTGGGATCTACGTTACGCAGCTGGAAGTTGAGACGCTTGAGGTAGTCGGCGGCGGCGGCCTTCACCTCGGGGATCTCACTCACTTCGTAAGCCTTCTCGAAGGGCTCGAGGGCGCTGATGTAAACCTCGGTGAGCTGGGCGGCGAGCTCGTCGTACTTCTTCCACTCGCGCACATCCAGGGCGTTCATCTCGTCCACAATGGCTTCACCTTTCTTGAGGGCCACGTTGGCCTTGCCGTAGTAGCACATGTCGTACTTGTCGTTGATGGCAAGTCCCTTGTCGTAGGCGGCCAGGGCCTTCTCGAAGTCCTTGATGCCGGTGTAGATGTTACCTTCTACATAATAGAGGGAAGGGTTGTCGGGCATGGCCTTCTTGGCCTCATCGAGGAGTTCCACAATCTTGGCGGGATCCTCATTGGTCTGCAGATACAGGTTGATGAGGTTGGTGAGGATGGCGGCGTTGTCGGGGTAGCTGGTAAGACCGGTGGCCAGATAGTTCTTGGCAGCGGTGGTATCGGCCTGGGCAAGAGCGCACTCGGAAAGGTTGGCATAGACGTTACCGTCCGAGTAGAAGCCATTCGTGAGGCACTGGGTGTAGTACTTGTTGGCGCGGTCGTAGTTCTTTACCTGCATGGCGGTGAAAGCGGCGTTGTAGGCAGCGTCGTTGTTCACTTCGGTAACAGGCTGGGTGGAGGATACCTCGAAAGCGCCCATGAAGTAGTCGCTGGCCTTGGCCATGTCGCCCAGCTGGTAGGCGGTGAAGCCGTCGTTGTAGTAGGCATCGGCAATTTCCTTCAGCTTGGGAGCCACGTCCTTTTCCTTGGCGCCCAGTTCGAAAGCCTTGGCATAGGCCTTGGCGGCCTCGCAAAGGACATCACCTTCCACGGAAGGCTTGGTCACTTCCACGAGGGCGAGCACGCCGGCCTCGTTGAAGTACACGTTCACGTGGGAGAGTTCCCACTTCTCGAAGGGCTGTCCGCCGATTTCCACATTGCTCTGGGAAAGGGGCTTTTCCTTGTTCATCATTCCGAAGGTATTCTTGTCGATACCGGGAGTGATGTTGGCGGTAGGATTGGCATAGGCCTTCATGTAAGCCTCGGCCAGTTTGGTCCAGGTTCCGGCTTTCGTAGCCTTTTTGGCATCCTTGGAAGCCTCGAGGGCCTTATCCACGTCCTTCTGCATGGCTGCATCGGGCTTCTGAGCATAGGCAAGCTGCAGGGAGCAGGCCAGTGCAAGTGCGAAAACTAACTTTTTCATACTATAAATGTTTGATTATTATTCCTCTGCAGGAGTTCCTTCGGCGGCCTGGCTTTCTTCCTCTTCGCTGTGGGCGACGACGGAAATGGCCGCGATGGAATCTTTTTCCCTGATATTGATGAGCTTGACGCCCTGAGTAGCACGTCCGGCAACACGGATGGTGTTGACAGGCATTCGGATGGTCATGCCGGAGCGGCAGATAATCATGAGGTCGTCCTCATCGGTAACATTCTTGATGGCTACCAGATTACCGGTCTTTTCCGTAATGTTCAGGGTCTTTACGCCCTTGGCGCCGCGGGAGGTCTGGCGGTAGTCGTCCACCTCCGAGCGTTTGCCGTAACCGTTTTCGGAGACGGCCAGCACCTGGTGCCTGGCAGCGTCTTCGGCATTCGGATCCTGACATACGACTCCGATCACGAAGTCTCCTTCATCAAGATTAATGCCACGCACGCCGGTGGAGGTACGGCCGAGGGGCCTTGCCTCTGATTCATCGAACCTTACGCAACGACCTCCGTTGGCGGCAATCATCACGTTGCAGTTGCCGTTCGTGAGGATGGCCTCCAGGAGTTCGTCGTCCTCGCGGATGTTGATGGCATTGACGCCGTTGGTGCGGGGACGGGAGTAAGCCTCCACGGTGGTCTTCTTCACGACGCCCTTGCGGGTGACCATCATGATGTAGTTGTTATTGATGAATTCCTCGTCCTTGAGGGTCTTGACGTTGACGTAGGCGCGCACGGCGTCGTCGGGCTCGATCATGAGGATGTTCTGGATGGCGCGGCCCTTGGAGCTGCGGTTGCCTTCCGGAATCTCGTATACCTTGAGCCAGTAGCACCGGCCCTTCTGTGTAAAGAGAAGGAGCGTTGAGTGGGTATTGGCGATATAGATGTGCTCGATGAAGTCCTCGTCGCGGGTGGCGCTTCCCTTCATGCCCACGCCGCCGCGGTTCTGGGTGCGGAATTCGGTGAGCGGGGTGCGCTTGATGTAACCGAGATGGGAGATGGTGATGACCTGGTCTTCATCGGCATAGAAGTCCTCGGGGTTGAATTCGTCGTCGGCGAGGGTGATTTCCGTGCGACGGGGGTCTCCGTAGCGGGCCTTGAGATCCTGGGTCTCGGCCTTGATGACGCCGAACTGTTCCTCCACGGAGCCCAGGATTTCCTGGCAGCGGGCGATGAACTTCATGAGGTCGTCGTACTCGTTCTGGAGCTTCTCGCGTTCCAAGCCGACGAGCTGGCGGAGACGCATCTCAACGATGGCGGCCGCCTGGGGCTCGGAGAACTGATAGCGCTCCATGAGCATGGACTTGGCCTCGTCGATGCTCTTGGACTCGTAGCGGATGATATGGACGATTTCGTCGATGAGGTCCATGGCCTTGAGGAGGCCTTCCAGAATGTGGGCGCGCTTCTGGGCCTTGTCCAGTTCGAACTGGGTGCGGCGAACCACAACCTCATGACGGAAGTCTACAAACTCCTTGATGATCTCCTTGAGGCTCAGGGTGCGGGGACGTCCCTTCACAAGGGCCACGTTATTGAAGGAGAAGCTGCTCTGCAGGGGGCTGTACTTGAACAGCATGTTCAGGACTACGCCGGAGTTGGTGCCCTGCTTGAGGCGGATGATGACGCGGGTTTCGCCGCGGGAACTTTCATCGTTGATGTAGGAGATGCCCTCCACCTTCTTTTCGTCGGCCAGCTGGGCAATCTTCTCAATCATTTCGCGCTTGTTCACCATGTACGGGATTTCCGTCACGACAATGGTCTCACGGCCTTTGTCGTCTACTTCGATCTCCGTCTTGGAGCGCACCACAATACGGCCGCGGCCGGTTTCGTAGGCTTCCTTGATGCCGGAGCGGCCCATCACCAGACCTCCCGTGGGGAAGTCCGGGCCCTTTATGTACTGCATGAGCCCGTCGGTGGTGATTTCCGGGTTGTCGATGTAGGCGCAGATGGCGTCGCAGCACTCTCCGAGGTTGTGGGGAGCCATGTTGGTAGCCATACCTACGGCAATACCGGATGCTCCGTTCAGGAGCAGGAGCGGAGCCTTGGTGGGGAGTACGGTGGGTTCTTCCAGGGTGTCATCGAAGTTGAGCACCATGTCCACGGTGTTCTTGTCCATGTCTCCGAGGACGTCCTCCGCCATTTTCTGGAGCTTTGCCTCCGTGTAACGCATGGCAGCGGGAGAGTCACCGTCCACCGAGCCAAAGTTACCCTGGCCCTTCACCATGGGATAGCGCTGGTTCCACTCCTGGCCCAGACGCACCATGGCGTCGTACACGCTGGAGTCTCCGTGCGGGTGGAACTTACCCATGACCTCACCCACGATACGGGCGCTCTTCTTGGTCTGGCCGCTGTAGCTGAGGCCCATGTTATCCATGCCGAACAGCACGCGGCGCTGTACGGGCTTGAGGCCGTCACGCACGTCCGGAAGGGCACGGGACACAATCACCGACATGGAGTAGTCGATGTAGGCCGTACGCATTTCGTGGTCTATCTCTACCTGCTCGGTGTAGCCGGTTACTCCGACTTCCTCCATCATATCTTTCTCTTCGTTTTTATCCATTTCTTTTACTGTTCCTTAAAACATACAAAGATAGGAAAAAGATGGCAAAAATGCAAGAAACGCGGCAAGGGGGGTAGGGGGATAAAAAAGAAGGCAGTTCAGGATGAACTGCCTTCTTCGTATCACGAAAAACCGGTACTACCAGAGTTCCGTCACCTTCAGTTCAAATCCGTCAACACGGATGTTGGCGGTAGCGCTGATATTGGTAATCTTTAGATCGATGCTGCTGATTCCCTCAGCAATTTCTATCGGGCAGGTGATGGTGTAAGTCTTCTTGGTCGCGTGGTCGAACTTCAGGACGTCCGTCGCCGTCATTTCACCAATCGTTACTCCGGAAACGGAAGATGTCACCTGATGGTTGCCTTCCAGTTTAGAATTGCTGCGATAGACCAGCGTAGCCTTTTTCACACCACGGCAAGGGATGCCGGAAGCCTGAAGATAGCCTTGTTTCATGGCGACCAGAAGGTTCATCACATGCTTGGGATCGGGGTTCTCAGCATTGGCAATTTTATCGTAGAAGACCAGACCGTCGCTCTTGATGGCAGTAGAGCCTCCTTCCGAATAGGTAATAGCGGCATTGCCGAAAGAGACCGTCGTCTTAGCCGATGATACGCAATACTCCGATGCCTTCTGGTTTGCTGCAGATCCTTCCCACCATTCCGACCAGAGAACATCGTCCACTGAAGGGGCGGGATCGGCCACCTTGATGTTGTCAAGGAAGAAGCGGTAGTAACCGGAAGTGGCGCCAAACTGCTTGGGCTTGATCTCGATGCGGGTATCGTCCGTAACGCCCTTCAGTGGAATCCTGACGTGCTGCCAGAACATTTCGCCGGTCTGCTGCGTGTGAGGATACTCGTTACTTACGGCAGCGTTGCTGTCGGCGCAAATACCGGCGCCCGTGACTTCCACATTCATGGAAACGGCATCCACGGTACCCGTGCTGCCCATCTGGGCGCACCAGTCAAATTCCAGCACGACATCCTTCGGCGTGGAACCGAACGCCATCTTGGGAAGACGGATACCGCCCACGTTCTTGCCCTTGCTGAACTTGAGATAGTACTTCTGCAGATACATTACCTTCGCGGCCGCATTCAGGTCTTCATAACCCTTGGCGGCAAAGCGGCTGAGGAACACCTGGCTACCCGTCTCATCAAACGTGTATACGTTCGGAGCAGCGGCATCGGAAGTCTTTGTCCCCACGCCGTCTCCAGCGTTGGCCGCATCGGCAATATCCTTGAACCAGTCAAAGTCATCCTGGAAATAAACGCCTTCGGGATAGAGCGGCTCGGGTTCCTTGCCGGCCTGTACGAAGGTGACTACAGCTTCCAGGTTCTTTTCTTCGTTGTAGAAGCGCACCTGGCCGCTACGCCCGGTCTCCAGGTCGTTGGCAGCATAAGTAACGACGAATTCCGTCCACTCCACCATGGCCTTGGTTCCGGCCTTTTCGACGCTGAGCCACTCGCTGCTGAGGGACTCGGCGCTCACTTCTACATTGCTCTGAATCCTGAGGGTCTTCGTTCCGCCGTCGGCCACAACCTCGATGCGGTTGCCGCCGGTAACGCTGATGAACGGATCCAGCTGCTGGCCGGCAGCGCTCTGCACCACGTCAATCACTTTCTCGGAGTCCTCGGAGACAATCTTGATGGTAGCCTGACGCAGTTCGGAAAGCTCACTCGGGGCGCAGGTTACCTGGATGTCTGTAGCCTCGCCGGCCAGGCCCTCCGTCACGTCGAAGGACAGCCAGTCGGCCTGGGAAGAGAGGGTGAAGTCATGGTCAGAAGTAACCGTGATCGTCTTGGGAGCATCCGGGGTGCCATTGAAGGTAAGAAGGTGCGAGGACACTTCAATCTCGGCATACACAGGATCCTTCTCCACGCCGTTTCCTTCCTTGATGATCTCGATGGTGGGCTGATAGGTTTCATCCGCCACATCGGTCACAGTAAGACGGGCCGAGCCGCCGTTTCGGGCTTGCAGGGCGCCGGCTCCGTTGGCCTGCCAGTTGGCCATGCAGCGGAAGCGGAACTGAGCGTGTTCGGTGTTCTTACGGTACTTGACCGTATAATCGGCCTGCACGTTGGTAGCGCCGTCGGCGTTCATGGCGTGCGTGTACTGCACTTCTTCGCCGGATTCGCTGGACGAAAGGACTTCGCAGGCAGGACGCCACTCGCTACCGTCCAGGAACTCCAGCATCCAGAACTTGTGACCGGTAGCGGAAGTACGGGCTTCGAAGGCGATACGCACCTCGGATCCGGCCTTGATGGCGCCGTTTCCATAGAAGAGCCAGTAGTCACCGGGCCAGGGGCCGGTAACACGGGGACTCTTGTCGGAGACATCCAGTTTGTACTTATTATTGCCGTCCGTTCCGGCCAGGTCGAAGGGAACATACTCGATGTAACCCAGACCGTTCACAGGGTCTATCCGGCTATCCTCGGCAAAGCTGGCGGTGGTATAGTTGATATCCTCCACGCGAACCTTGAACTTAAGCGGATAAGGGATGAGGGCTTCGTCAACGCCATTGTCGGACACAGCCGTAAGAAGCAGGGACTTACCCACATTGAAACCGGTGAAGGTGACCTTGTGCAGGTCCAGCTTACCCAGTTCGAAGGCTTCCAGCGGTCCAAGAAGAGGGAACTGGACATTCTGGTTCACATAGACATTGGTACCGATGAGGGAAGCCGACAGCGTCACGAACTGCGAGGCAGAAAAGTCAAAGCTGCCAAGGGAGGCGGTGATATCCGTCGCCGTGGGATACACGACGGCCGCCTGCGACTCAATGACAGTGAATTCATCCAGCACAAACGCAGCACCCTCATTGAGGGTATTCTTGGCTCCGTTGAAGGAAATCTTGTCACCAAGGGCGACGCCCTCTCCTTTCACATAGAGGAAACCGCTCCCATCGGCGGCGATGAAGCCATCCTTCGAGAGAGCGATGGCCTGGGCCTCGGCCACTTTGGCGACATCTTTGTCTTCCAGATCACGGATCTGGGCCAGCGTGCAGGTCTGGACGCCATAATAGGTATCACCGTCCTGATGGATAGTGATGACGGCATTGCGCTCGCGGGAGCCGCCCTGGATGGTAATCTTACCGTCACGGGGCAAGTCCACCACACCGCCGGTTGCATTGTCAGCCACGGAAATCACAATATCCATGGCGCCCTTTCCGGATGTGGGTGAGACGGAAATCCATTCGTCGGCCACATCCACGGCCCAGGCACCGTCAGAGTAGACGCTGAGCGTCTTCTCCGGGGCATTGACCGAAGCAAACTCCAGATAGGAGTCGCTGGCAGCCACGGCACGGGCTTCCTTGAGCTCTTCCTTCTTGCTACAGGAGAAAAGGGCCAGGCCCAGCGCCACCAGGGCTGCCGATTTGAGTATATGGGTCATTTTCATAATATACATTCCTTATAGGTTAGTAGCTCAGGCCGTCCACCCAGCCGGGATTCTGCGTAAGGCTCTTTCCAGCCTCGTGATACAGCTGGCGCTCCTTGCTGGGGATGGGATAGTAGTAGTCACGGTTCTCATCAAACGTGCGGGCCGTGTTCTTATGGTAATCCATGTAGCCGGAAGTGTCACCGGAGAGGATGATGCCGGTATTCACGCCCAGTTCAAAGTCCACCATGTCCTTGCTCTTGGGGTTGACGCCCGTCCAGATATTGATGTCGGCCACACCGTCGCCGGTAAGGTCATACTTGCCCTTGCCGGGGAAATAGACGCCGTAGATGGGTTGCTCCAGGCACTTGCCTTCTCTCCAACGGGTAAGGTCGGAAAGGCGGAAGCCCTCCATGGCCAGCTCCAGGGCACGTTCGCGGCGGATTTCCAGGATAACGCCCTTGTTGGCGCCGCTCACGTTGCGATAGCCGAATTCGGCCGATCCCAGATAAGGATCCGGATTGTCGTTAGAAGCGGTCATATCGAGATGGGGCATACCCACGCGGTCGCGGAGAAGATTGATGGATTTATCCAGGTCTTCCTGGGTAAGCGTACCCAGTTCGGCCTTGGCCTCAGCGTAGTTCAAATAAACTTCGGCCAGACGGAAGACAGGCATGTCGTTGTAGGACTTGTCCACGCGGCCCCATTCAGGCAGGGTCTTGTCCATGACGAACTTGGCTACCTGATAACCGGTCTTGGTGCAGTTCAGATCCGGAGCAGAGACAGCTTCATCTCCCAGATAGACATAGCCGGAGCCCACCGTGATGGCGGTGAGTCGGGGATCTCTATTCTGCATTTCCTGTGCAAACTGCATGGTTTCCCAACCAGGCTGATCCGTGAAGCGGGAGCCATCGGCCATGAGGACGCTGGCCACGAACTTGCGGGTGAAGCCGGGGTTGGCCTGGGACACCATCATAGCGAAGGCTGTTGCGTTGTGGCATACCTGCAGGCTCTGGTCGTTCTTGATAGCCAGGATGAACTCATCCTTATTGGCGTCCACATTCGCAAAGAGCTTGCGGTAGTCGTCCACCTGAGCCAGGTGGTAGGGACCTTCGGCCATCAGCTCCTCTGCGGCACTTACGGCCTCTCCCAGGTAGAAGCTGGCGCTCTTGGCGTCGGCGGGAAGGGGCATCACATACATTTCCGGGTGCACGGCAGGGTCGTGGTACTTGCGGAACGTTCCTTCGTACAGGCAGAAGCGGGCCTTAAGGGCCAGAGCCGTCCAGCGGTTCACGCGATAGGTGCTCACGGCCGAAGGAAGGTTCGCGATAGCGTAGTCGATGTCTTCCAGCATATGCTGCATCACCACCTCACGGGAGTCGCGGTCCTTGTAGAGTTCCTCACTGGTAGTTTCCAGTTCCTTGTCGTACCACGGCACGTCACCGAAGCGGCGGATCATGCCAAAGTAGAAGTAGGCACGGAAAAAGCGGGTAAGGGCGGTGTACTTGACCACGGCGTTCTGGTCCTCGCACTGGTCCATGGAGGCCAGGAGGGTATTCATCTTGCGAAGGTCTCCCCAGGATCCGGAACCGCTGCTCCAGCCGCCGCCGGAAGCAGGCACGGTGCGGGTGTTGCCGCCACGCTGTACAGCGGTGAGGCTCTTGCCCACCAGCTGGTCGCTCATTTCCTCATAGGGCGCCTTGGGAAGCAGGTTGTTGTAGAACGAGTTGGAGAACAGCTGAAGGTCTGTCTCACTGCGGAAATAGTTCTCGGGGGCCATGGTAGATTTGGGCACCCGGTTCAGATAGTCGTTGCAGGAAGTGAGGCAGACGACCAGTGCAAAAGCAGCTACGAATAATCTTTTCATTGTCTTATCCTCCATCCTTTAGAAAGTAATATCAATACCGAACATAAGGGTCTTCTGCCAAGGATAGCTCATGTGATCCTGTGCGGCAGCCTCGCCGGTATTGCGGCGATAGGCCGATTCGGGATCCAGATACTTGGTGTATTTCTTCAGAGGAGACCAGTAAGCGAGGTTCTCTCCGGAGAAGTAGACACGCACCTTTTCCAGGCCGATCTTGCGCGTGAGGCTGGCGGGAACCGTGTAGCCCACCGTCAGGTTCTTGAAGCGCAGATAGCGGATATTCTGGAGGTAGCGGCTGTTCACGTAGGAAAGCTCGCCGCCGGTTGCGGAATAGGCGCGGGGACGCGGGAAGTACGTGTCAGGGTTTTCCTCAGACCAGACGCGGTCGATGAAATCGCGCTGAAGGAAGGAAACGTAGGAGTAGCTGTAAGGGCCCCAGAACATGTAGTTCATGCCGGCCGGGTACCAGTAGTGGTTACCGGTTCCCTGGAAGAAGGCCGACACGTCGAAGCCCATGTAGTCAAAGTTGAGCGTAATGCCGTACTGGAGGCTGGGCAGGGAGTTACCAAGGATCTTGCGGTCACCGGGATCATCGGCGGTGTTGCTGCCGAGTCCCAGGGTATTCACGCGCCACTGGTCTTCCGGGAGGAGAACCTTGTTTCCGTTCTCGTCCAGGACGAACTTGCCGTTGGCGTCAATCTGGTAATGGCCATCGTTATCGAGGTCCAGGAAACGGAGGTCTCCGGCCAGGAAGCCGCCGGTCATACGGTTCTTGATGTAGCTTCCGAGGTCCACCACCTCGCTGCAGTACTGCTGCGCCTCTTCGTCGGTCTTGAACAGGCCGTCCACTTCGAAGCCCCAGATATCGCCTACGCGCATGCCTTCGTAATAGCTCATGCTCAGCAGCTTGGTGGGATTGTTGAAGCGGGTGATATACGTGCGGTAGTCACTGAGGGTAGCGCGGATGCCATAGCCAAAAGGCTTGCCAAAGAGCTTGAACTCGTCTCTCCAGCCCAGCGAGAGCTCGTAACCGGTGGTCTTGAGGTCTGCGGCATTGGTCTGGGGAGAAGCGGCGCCGAAGGTAGCCGGGATGTCAGGACCGGCCGTGAGCATGTTCAGCGTCTGGCGCTGGTACACTTCACCGGTAAAGGTGAGGCGGTTGCGGAAAGCGGCGAAGTCCACACCCACGTTGTACTGGCGGGAAGTCTCCCAGGTAAGGTCTGCGTCTACGGGAGCACCCAGCGTAGAATACTTGGCCATGGAGTTGCCCTCACCGAAGGTGTAGGCTCCAAAGTCGCCAATGGAAATCTTGCGAAGATAGGCGTAGTAGTTCTGGGAACCACCCGATGTGCGGACCACCTGGTTGCCCAGGTTACCGTACGATGCACGCAGTTTGAGGTTATCCACCACGCGGCGGGCAGGAGCGAAGAACGGTTCCTCCGAAATTCTCCAGCCCAGGGAAACTGACGGGAAGAAGCCCCACTGATGGCCTTGGCGGAAACGGGAAGTACCGTCATATCGGCCAGAGAGTTCAACGAGATAACGTTCCTTGTAATCATAGTTGACACGGCCGAAGAAGCCCATAATGGCATATTCGTTCTGGCCGCCGGAAACCTCGGTCACGATGGCGCCCGTGGCGTCGGGACCCACCAGATTGAGGTCGTTCAGGGTCTCGGACTGAAGATTCTTGCCGATGGCACCGACACTCTTGCTCATCCAGTGCTCCATGTTCATACCGCCGGTCACTGTCAGATGATGGGCATCGGCAAAAGTATTGTCATAGGTGCCAAACACGTTGGTCGTGTGGCGCTGATAGGTGCTGATGGCCTCTTCCAGGGAGTCTTCACCGGCACCGGAAGTATAGTACTCGTAGTCAGCGTCGGGATAGCGGCGATACTTGAAGTTGACGCTGCGGTACTGGTTGCGGTTCTGGTAGAGCCGGTAGGTGTAGTTGGCCGTGAGGGTAAAGTGCTTCGTAGGGGTGATCTTGAGTTCAGTGGTGTTGGAGAAGTCGCTCTTGATCTGCTCGTTGCGGTGCTTTCCCTCGCCGAATACCAGGTGACGGCCATTGGCCACGTTGTAGCCGATGAGCGGAGTGGCATAGAGCCAGCTGCCGTCCGGATTCTGCAGCGGGAAGGAAGCCAGGGCGTGACGGGACGCATAGGCAAAGGAATCCTGGATGCTGCTGCCACCGGGATAATCGTAGGTAGAAGTATAGAACGCAGTGTTGTTGGAAAGACGCATGTACTTATTGAGACGGGCGTCAATCTTGGCTCTGAGGTTATACTTGCGGAACATATCCGGATTCATCTTGATGACACCGGTCTGGCGGTCGAAGGCACCGGAGAGGTAGTACTTCACGTCCTTGTTGCCACCGGTCACGGAAATGTTGTGCTGCTGAACGGGATGCTGGTCGTTGTAGAGCTCATGGTACCAGTCGGTGTTGGCGTAGTAAATCCACTGCTTGCGGCCGTTACGGACTTCCTCCACCACCCAGGGGCGTTCGGGATTCTCCGTCACGTCGTTCACGCGGGCAAGGAGCTCGGCCATGTCGTGGGCCGTGTAGTTGGTGTAGTTCTTGCCGGCGTCGCTGGCCCAGAACTTATCCACCGTGTATACCGACCAGTAACCGCGGGTTTCAAAGTCGGTGGAAACGGTAGGCTCTTCCCAGCCGAAGCGTCCGCTGTAACGAACCTTGGCCTTGCCGCCCTTGTCATCACCGGATTTGGTAGTGACGAGGATAACGCCATAGGCAGCGCGGGCACCGTAAATGGCGGCAGCCGCAGCATCCTTGATCACGGAAATGTTGGCCACATCCGAAGGGTTCACGCGGGAGAGGTCACCCTCGGTACCGTCGATGAGCACCAGCGGGTCTGCCTCGTTGATGGAGGTGATACCGCGGATGTTGAGGGAACCGGCACTGCCGGGGTTACCGGCCGAGGTAGAGATGTTGAGACCGGGAACGGCACCCTGCAGCATGTTGGTGAGGCTGTGGGTGGTACGGTCTTCCAGTTCCTTGGCATCGACGGCCGTGACGGCACCGGTAAGGTTCACCTTCTTCTGGACGCCGTAACCTACCACCACCGTCTCTTCCAGCATCATGTTATCCTCCTGGAGGGTAACATCCATGCTGCCCTGGGCGGCGGGAACCTGGATGGTTTGTGTTACATATCCCAGGCAGGACACTTCCAGGGACACTTCGCCTGCCGGGACGCGGAGTGTATAGCCGCCGTCCGCTTCGGTGACGGTAGCGTTGTTGGTTCCGGACACCATGACCACAGCGCCCACCACAGGGATTCCGGCGGAGTCTTTCACCACGCCGGACACGGATGTACGCTGGTTTTGGGCAAACATGCCAAAGCATGCGGCCAGGGTCAGAACCACAGAAACAAGAATTGGTTTAATCTGTTTCATGAGGCTGTAGTATTGGTTTAGTTTTGATAGATATCGGTATTGAACACCTTGGGACGCGACATGGTTTCCGTGTACACGTTGCCAAAGCGGTCAGTCACTTTAATCTCGAGGGAAGAACTGGCACTGGAAGCCGTCACCTTGAACATGTGGCTGTTCTCGGTGGTGGCGAAACTGGCTGCCTTGTTCTTGTTAAGACGCTTGGCCGTATAGGCCACCAGATGAAGCGGGTCGTAAGCCTTCACTTTGCTTACGGTAAGGGCCTTCCCGCCTTCTTTCACTTCCACTTTCCAGGAGGGATCCCAGTTCCAGACATTGATATACACTTCGTTGGCCGAGCTGGATGTGCTCCAGAAACCGGGCTTGAAATCGGCCTGATGGGAAGCATCGGCATTCGGCACATACTGGGAAGCCGTAATGGAGATGCTGTTGCGGTCGTAGGTGCGGAACTGCCTGTCAATATCGGAACCCGTAGCCTTGTATTGCCAGGAGAAGCTGGTTCCGGCCACGTTCACTACGGAATATCCGCCGGGAGAACCGTCCTGGCCGATATGGATGCCGGGGGTTTCCTGCGCGCTCCACCACCAGGTTCCGCAGATGGAGCCGGCGTTGTGCTCGAAGATGTGGCCCGAGGCTGTTTTGTCTACATTATATATAGTATGGGTATGGGCGGTGTACACATGGGCCTCAGGATAGGCCGACAGGATCTGGGCCAGCTTGGATGCACCGGTCATGCGGGCACTGCCATTGTCATTGTATAGGGGAATGTGCATGGCCACCACAATGGGCGTGGCGGCATCTACATAGGAAAGGTCCTTAGCCAGCCAGTCGTACTGCTGCTGCACCAGGTTGGCATTGTACTCGCGTACATAGCAGGCGTTTCCCTTTTCGTCCGTCGTGGGCTTGCTGTTGGTGCACTCGACGTCGTCCAGCACCACGTAATGGACCTTGCCTATATTGAAGGAGTAGTACGTGGGGCCGATGACCTTCTTGTATTCTTCCACGGTATTGTAGTCCCCCACCTGGTACATGCTGTGGTCGTGGTTGCCGATGGTCTGGTAGATGGTGAGGTCCGCGATAGCCTTGGCGTCGGCCAGGTAATCCTTATATCCGTAATTGTTCACTTCCCAGTACAGGTCCCAGGTCATGTCGCCAAGGGTAAGGGCATACACCGGGCCGGAAAGTTTGGAACGGAACGCGTTGATGTCATTGACAAAGGACTTGAACTGATTGCGGTCCCCGGTACGGTTGGCGAGGTGGATGTCTCCCAGCATGAGCATGGTGTAATTGTCCTGGCCTTCCACTTTCTTAAGCTGGAAATCTACCCGCTCCGCTACCGAAGCGGCTTTTTCCAGCTGGGAATGGATAACGGGAAGGATTCCCTGACGGAAAGGCTCGTATCCGGACGGGACGCTCACGAACACGTATTTGTGATATTTCTTGGACTTGAGCTGATAAACGCCGTCCTTGTCGGTACGGACTACTTCTTCTCCGTCCGAAACGCTCACGCCAGCCACGCCGGTTCCATCGCACAGGACCTTTCCATAGACCGTAGCACCATCGGCCGGCTTCAGGACATCTCCTTCCTGCGCGCCCACGGTAATCTGCATTTCTCCCCTTTTCTGGGAGACACTGCCGCGCCGGATGGAAACGGTATACTTTCCACTAACAAGGGAGCCGCCCCAGAGCGAGGAGATATTCACCTTGAATTCGGAGTCCTTGATGTCTGTTATGGGACAAGGCGTAAGAGAGCCCAGGACAATCTGGTCACCAGCCACGGGCTTCTTCCCGAACTGCACGTGGAAACGGATGGTTTCGGCCCCATAGGGGATATCCATTTTGTCGGGAACAGTAAACTGGACGTCATTGACAGATGCACCCCCGGAATCGGGGTTATCCTTGCTGCCACAGGCATGCAGGAAAAGCAGGGAGAAGAATGTGGTTAGGAAAAAGACGGTTACACGGGTCAGCTTCTTCATTTCAAAACATAGTTTTTCGGTGTAAAGTTACGAATTATTTACTAACTTTGGTCACCTAAAACTCATAATTCGTAATGAAGAAAACCGTCGCCACCCTCATTCTGGCCGCTTTCCTGGCCCTCTCCCCCGCCTTCGCCCAGGACCTCCGCTACACCGAAGCATCTGACCTTACGTTAGTTGGGAAACTGTTCCCCGACACGCCCAACCCGTATCACCGGGTAGACACCGTCAAATACAAAGGATTCACAAAATCCGAAAACCGGCAGGTGCGGGAATCGGCCGGCATCGCCGTCGCATTCCGCACCAATTCAAAGGTTATCCGCATCAAGACGCGCTTCGGAGAAATGGAGAATCCCTCCAATACCATGGGAATCAGCGCTTCGGGCTATGACCTTTACATCCGCGACAAGGACGGCCAGTGGCTTTGGGCTGCAGACGGTCCCCGCAACCGGAGGTACGAGGAGGTGAACCTCGCATCGGCCCTGGACGGCACCCTGCACGAGTGCCTGCTGTACCTGCCGCTGCTCAGCGAGGAGTATTCCGTCCAGATTGGCGTAGAAAAGGGTGCTGTCCTGGAAGCCCTGGAAAACCCCTTCCGCCACCGCGTGGGCATCTTCGGCTCCAGCTTCACCCATGGGATAAGCACCTCCCGCCCGGGCATGACCTACCCGGCCCAGTTTGCCCGCCACACCGGCATCCAGCTCCTGAGCCTCGGATGCAGCGGCAACTCAAAGTTGCAGCCGTACTTTGCCGCCGCCCTGGCCGATGCCCCCGTGGACGCCTTCATCTTCGACTCGTTCTCCAATCCTACGGTGGAGGAAATCCAGGAGCGTCTCTTCCCCTTCATCGAGCGCCTCGTAAAGGCCCATCCGGGCAAACCGCTCATCTTCCAGCGCACCATCTACCGGGAAGGCCGCAACTTTGACACGGCTGCAGCCAAGAAAGAAAGCGACCGCATTGCCTGCGCCGACAGCCTCATGGCCATCGCCTGCGCCAAGTATCCGGACGTTTACTATATCCATCCCTGCGCCACCTCGCCGGACCACGAGAGCACGGTGGACGGCATCCACCCCGACAACCACGGATACACCCTCTGGGCCCGCTCCATCGAGGAGCCGGTCATGGCCATTCTTCGCAAATACGGAATTGAATAGTACCCTGATATGAAAAAACTTCTGAATGTACTCATCGTCCTTGCCCTCCTTGCGCTTCCGCTGGAGGCCAAGAAAGTCAAGGGCAGCGTCAAATGCGGCGAGAAGGCCCTCGCCGGCGTCGTCGTCAGTGACGGATACCGTTTCACCGCCACGCAGGCCGACGGCAGCTTCACCCTGGACACCCACAAGGAAGCCCGCTATGTCTTTGTCATCACGCCTTCCGGCTATGTGGCCGATTTTTCCTCCGGCGCGCCGCAGTTCTACCTGCCCGTTGCCGGCAACAAGACCTTTGACTTTTCGCTGCAGCCCTTCGGGGAGGGCTTCGACTACACCCTTTTCTCGGTGTCGGACCCGCAGATGCAGAACCAGAAACACCTTAAGCGCTTTCTGGGCCGCCCGCTCGGAGACCTGCAGGGCATGAGTAAGAAGTACAGCGCACTGCGTCCCACCGTGGGCATCGCCCTCGGAGACATTGCCTGGAACAAGCTGGAGATGTTCGATGCCTACAAGGAGGCCATCGCCACCACCGGCATTCCCTTCTATGCCGTCATCGGCAACCACGACCACATCCAGAACAAGAGCGGTGTGGCCGCCGGAGCTGCCTACGAGGCGGCCTTCGGCCCGTACAACTATGCCTTCTGGCTGGGCCGGGACCTTGTCATCGGCGTAGAGAACCTCATCTTCAAGGCCAGCGGCAACGAAGACCCCGGCAAGTCTTCCAATAATTATAAGGAAGGATATCCGCAGGAGACGCTGGACTTCGTGAAGGGTCTTCTCGCCTATGTCCCCAGGGGCACACACATTTACATGGCCCAGCACAGCCCCATCCGCTTTCTGTTTCCGAGAAAGACCAAGGACATCGAGAACGCCGGCAAGATGCTGGAAATCCTGGAGGGCTACTCTGTAGACATCCTCTCCGGTCACACGCACATCATGAATACCGTGGCCGTGAACGACTTTGTCACCGACCACAACGCAGCTGCCCTGGGCGGTGCCTGGTGGGCCACCGACTGGTGCAAGGACGGCACCCCGCGCGGCTACCAGGTCATCTCTTCCGTGGACGGGAAGGTGGACTGGCAGTGGCACAACCTGGACTATCCCGACACCTTCCAGGTGCAGTTCATCGGCATGGACAAGGCGCCCCTCCACCCCAATGCCGTCCTCGCCAATGTATGGATGGCCGATGCTTCCTGGAGCGTGGAATGGTACGAAGACGGTGTCTATAAGGGAAAGGCCAGCCTGGTGCAGGAGATTTCCCCCGACTACCGCGACGAGATTGTGGGCGTATATAAGGGAGACGCCTCCAAGATTCCCGGTTACAAGAAGCCCGAGCCCATGTGGCACTTCTATGCGGCAGAGCCCTCGCAGTATGCTTCCACCGTGGTCATGGTGGTGAAGGCCCCCGACGGACGCGAGTGGAGCCATACCTTCGATCTCTCCAACCGCTCCTACATAGACTTGCAGGCGCATCGCGGCGGTGCCGGCCTCATGCCGGAGAACACGGCCTCGTCCATGAAAAACGCCATGGACCTCCATGTGAACACGCTGGAATTCGACCTCCAGCTCAGCGCCGACGGAGAGGTGGTGGTATCCCACGACAACTACTTCCATCCGCGTTACTCCATCCGCCCGGACGGAACCTTTATCCAGAAGGAAGAGCCCAAGGAATACCTTTACAAGATGCCCTATGACAGCATTGCCAAGTACGATGTGGGACTGCGCCCGGTAGACCGCTGGCCCGCCCAGAGAAAGGTGGAGGAGCACAAGCCGCTGGCCTCGGAGCTCATTGACTTCACGGAGAACTACGCGCGAGAGAAGGGCCTGTCGGCTTTCCGCTACAACATTGAGATCAAGTCCAAGGCCGGGAAAGGGGAAGGCGTTCTGTGGCCGGACTACAAGGAGTTCTGCGACGTATGCATTCCGCTCCTTCTTTCCAAGAACCTCGGAGACAGGCTGGTCGTGCAGAGCTTCGACGTCCGTTCCCTGGAATACATCCACAAAAAGTGGCCCCAGGTGGTACTCTCCTACCTCACCGAAAACCAGGACGACATTGTGGACATTCTCTCCAAGCTCAGCTTCATGCCCACGTGGTGGTCTCCCAACTTCGAGGTAGTCACCCGCACCAACGTAGCCTACTGCCACGGCCTGGGCATCAAGGTGGTTCCCTGGACCGTGGATGAGCCCGAAGACATTGCCCGCATGGTAGAGGTTGGCTCCGACGCCATTATCTCCAACTACCCCGACCGCCTCATCAGCGTGGTGCGGGAAGGACGCCCCTGACGATCTAAAGCATAATTTACGGCAAATCCCGCTTTTGTCCGTCACTACTGACGATCTTAAGCGGGATTTGCCGTAAATTATGCTTTTGTTCGTACTATCCCCAAACTTCTCCCGCCACTTCCTGCACCAGGCGGAGTTTGGCCCACTGCTCCTCTTCGGTGAGGCGGTTGCCAATCTCGCAGGAAGCGAAGCCGCACTGCGGGCTCAGGCACAGGCGGTCCAGCGGAATATACTCAGCGGCTTTTTCAATGCGCTCCTTCACCAGGGACTTGAACTCCAGGCGGGGCGATTTGGTAGTAATGAGGCCCAGCACCACCATTTTGTCTCCGGTTACGTGCTTGAGGGGGCCAAAACCGCCGGAGCGGTCGTCGTCAAACTCCAGATAGTAGGCATCCACGTTTTCTTTCTCAAAGAGGACCTTGGCCACTTTGTCGTATGCGCCGGAGTTGGCATAGGTAGAGTGGTAGTTGCCGCGGCATACGTGCGTGTTGATGAACATGTCGGACGGTTTGCCGGCAATGACCCTGTTGTTGATAGCGAGATTCATCTCCTGGATCTCCCTCAGGCCGCCCTCGTCCACGCCCCACATGTATACGGCAGCGGGGTCTACCAGCATGCCCCAGGTGCAGTCGTCAAACTGGAGCCGGCGGCATCCGGCGGCGTATACGGCCTGGATAAACTGCTGATAGGCTATGACAAGATCATCAATGAGTTCCTCCTTTTCGGTGTAGTATTTCTGTGTATTCTCCTCGGCAAAGGGCATAATCATCTGCGCCAGGAACTGGGCCGGAGCGGGGATGGTGAGTTTGGCCTCAGCGTCGGGGCCGGCCAGCTCGTTCACAAAGCGGAAGTGGTCGATGAAAGGATGCGTGGCGCCCATGGAGACCTTTCCGGTGAGGAACGTGTCATCTATCATGGCCGTTTCTCCGTGGAACGGGAGACCGGTCTTGGTGGGTGCATGGTCCACGCCGTTAAAACCCCACATGAAGTCCAGATGCCAGGCCTGACGGCGGAACTCTCCGTCGGTGACTACCTTGAACCCCAGCTCTTTCTGCTTGGCGACGAGGGCTGTGATGGCGGCATCCTCCACCTTCTTGAGGTCGAGGGCCGAGATCGTGCCCGCGGCTTTTCGGGCGCGGGCGTCTTTCAGGGCCTGCGGGCGCAGGAAACTGCCCACGAAGTCGGCCCTTTGTGCTGCTTTAAAGGGTTGATTGTTCATAGAATACACTACTTTATTTGCTATAAAGGTACGACAAAACTTGGAAAAAGCAAGGCAAGAATGTATATTTGCGCATGAAAAACTGACTTTTATGCGCAAAATTGCATTATTTCTGGTTATTCTGACGGCTTCATTCAGCGCAGCCGCCCAGGAAACCTATCTCTTTGCCGAACGTGACACCTGCTCGCTCTATATGGATGTGTTCCGTCCCTCGGAAGGTTCCGAGACTATGTTCGAGGGCCATCCCAAACCCACCGTGCTGTTTGTTTTCGGTGGCGGCTTCATAAGCGGACAGCGAACCAATAGCTTTACCCGGCAGTGGTTCCAGCGCCTCAATGACAACGGCTACACGCTGGTTACCATCGACTACCGTCTGGGAATGAAAGGTGTCAAGGTAGGGAAAGGCATCAAAGGCATCAAGGAGGCCGGTGACCGCTTCTTCCTGTCCCAGCAGGTGGGCGTGGAAGACCTGTTCTCTGCCATCAGTTTTCTTGACCAGAACAAGGAAGAGCTGGGAATAGATCCTTCCAACCTGGTGGTCGCCGGCAGCAGCGCCGGTGCCATCATTGCCCAGGCCGCCGAATACGATATTCTTCGCGGGCATACGGAGGGCCTTCCGGAAGGCTTCCAGTTCAAGGGCATCATGGCCTTTGCCGGTGGCATCATCAGTGTTAGCGGGGAGCCCCGGTATCCATCGGCCCCCTGCCCGGTCCTCATGCTGCACGGCACGGCCGACCAAGCTGTCGCATATCACAAGCTTTCCGCTGGCGGCCGCGGCATCTGGGGCAGTGATTTCCTGGCCGCACAGTGGGCCAAGAAGGGTTATAAGGGTTATTGCATCTACCGTTTCAAGGACCGCACACACGATGTCGCGGCCTACATGAACTACCTCTGGGACCTGGAGCAGGCCTTCCTGGAGAAAAACGTAATCCTGGGTGTAGCCCGCACCGTAGACGCTACGGTGGACGACCCGTCCCTCCCGTCCTGGGGACAGGTGAGCATGGACAGTATCTACCACAGGTAGTACGAACAAAAGCATAATTCACGAAAATTTCTCATAAAATCGCCAGCTTGTGCAGCACTTTGGCACAAGCTGGCGATATCTTTGCATCAGAAATTAAAACAGATGCCTTATGAGAAACACGGACTACAACCAGATGGAAAGCATTTCCAACATGATCTCCTCCAACGACTCCTTCCAGGCGCTCAAGGGCCTCATGGAAGACCTGGGCCTGGAATTCGAAGACGCAGACTGCATCTAGTCTTCCTTGAGTTCCACCACGGTAGACTCCTTGTCCGGAGACAGGGTCACGCGCAGGGTACGTACGCCGCTGCCGGCCTTGGACTTCGAGAGCAGGATGCGGTCTCCGATGATGAACTCGCTCACGGGATCCTCCACATAGCGAACGATGGCCCGCTTGAGCGGACGGGCACCGTAGGCCGGATCGTAACCGGCATCGGCAATGAAGCGTTTGGCCGACGGCGTAATGGTTAACTTGTAACCTGCAGCCAGCGCCCGCTCACGAAGGTCCTTGAGCTCAATGTCGATAATCTCCTCAATGGCCTCCCGGTTCAGGGAATTGAAATACACCTGACCGTCTACGCGGTTGATGAACTCCGGCGGAAATGCCTTCTTCACGGCCTTTTCCACTACGCTCTTCCGGTCCACCTCCACGTTCTTGCCCGCCGTGGCAAAGCCAATTCCATTTCCATACTCCTCCACTTCGCGGCTGCCCACATTGGAAGTCATGATGACAATGGTATTCTTGAAGTCTACCATACGGCCGTTGCTGTCGGTAAGCCGGCCCTCGTCCATCACCTGCAGGAGCAGGTTGAAGATGTCCGGATGCGCCTTCTCAATCTCATCCAGCAGCACCACGCAGTACGGTTTACGGCGCACCCGCTCGCTCAGCTGTCCGCCTTCCTCATACCCCACATATCCCGGAGGCGCTCCAATGAGCCGGCTCACGCTGAACTTCTCCATGTACTCGCTCATGTCAATGCGCACCAGGTTTTCCTCACTGTCAAAGAGGTATTCGGCCAGTGACCGCGCCAGCTGCGTCTTACCCACGCCGGTAGGGCCAAAGAACAGGAACGTGCCAATGGGCCGGTTCGGGTCCTTGAGTCCCGCGCGGTTGCGCTGGATGGCCCGCACCACCGTCTCGATGGCCTCGTCCTGGCCGATGATACGTCCCTGGAGACGCTTCCGCATCTTCACAATGCGGTTTCCTTCACTCTCGGCCACCTTGGTAACAGGAATGCCCGTCATCTTGGACACCACGCTGGCAATGTCCTCGGCATCCACGGTGTGCGCAGCGCTCTTTTTCTTCGCAAGGGACAGCCGCACCATGGAGCCGGCCTCGTCCAGGGCGTCAATGGCCTTGTCCGGGAGGGATTTATCAGTAATGTACCTGTCGGTAAGACGCACAGCCGCTTCAACGGCTTCATCGGTGTAGCTAATGCCGTGGAATTCCTCGTACTTGGGCTGGAGATGCCTCAGTATTTCAATGGATTCTGCTACGCCCGTGGGTTCCACCACAATCTTCTGGAAGCGGCGGTCCAGGGCTCCGTCTTTCTCCACAATCTTGGTGAATTCGTCCAGTGTAGTAGCGCCAATGCACTGGAATTCTCCGCGTGCCAGCGCCGGCTTAAGCATATTGGCCGCATCCAGGCTGCCGGAAGCACCGCCTGCGCCCACAATGGTGTGGAACTCGTCAATAAACAGGATGAGGTCCGGGTTCTCGGAGGCCTCCTTGATAATGGCCTTCAGGCGCTTTTCGAAGTCTCCGCGGTATTTGGTTCCGGCTACCACCGACGCAATGTCCAGCGACAGGATTCTCTTTTTCGCAAGGGCGGCCGATATATCCCCGGAGGCAATCTTCTGCGCGATACCTTCCACGATGGCCGATTTTCCCACGCCGGGCTCGCCGATGAGCATGGGATTGTTCTTCTTGCGCCGTCCGAGAATCTCGATGACGCGGGAAATCTCCATGTCCCGGCCCACCACCGGATCCAGCTTTCCGTCACGGGCCGCCTGCGTAAGGTCGTAGGCAAACTCCTCGATGGAGAGTTTCTTGTCGGCCTCCGGCTCCTGATCCGGTCCCTGGGACGGCTGTTCCTCCTCCCGGGGAGCCGACGGGGACGACAGCATGCCCTCGTCCTCCATATAGGCCAGAAGACGGCCATAGTCAATGCCGTGCTGGCGCAGGTAAACCTGCCCGTAACTCTCGGTGGTACGGCACAGGGCCAGCAGCAGATGCTCCGGACGGGCCGCGGGACTCTTGAGCCGCGACGCTTCCATCACAGTGATGCTGAGCACGTTCTGCGCCTGACGGGAAAAACTGATATGGTCCAGCTGCTCGTAGGGAATGGTCTCATTGGTAAAGATGCGCTGGTCAATGAAGGACTTGAGGTCGGCCGGTTCCACGCCCAGGCTCTGGACGCTGCGGAAGGCCGCATTGTCTTCATGACGTATAATTCCCAGGAACAGGTGATCCGGGCCAATGCCATAGCTACCCGTGCGCATGGCTTCTTCCCGCGCATAGGCAATGATCCTGTTCAGGTCTTCGGATACTTGTAACTGCATAGACTACTTGACCAGGTATTCGGTAGAAATGCCGCCGGCCTCTTCCAGGACCATACGGGTAATGCGTCCCTTGGCATTGTAGTCCAGTTCCATGCCGGTGTAGCTTTTGAGGGCAGGCTTGCGCATCTTGATCACTACGTGCTTGCCGCCCTTGACATCCGAAACGGTGCAGTCGGCGTCCATCTCCTTCGCAATGTCCTCGTACTTGCCTGCGATTCCGTACAGGATGGCATTGCGCTGCATGCGCACGGTCTTGTTGTTATCCGTGTTCACATCCAGCGAGATACCCCTGAGGTCAAAGCGCAGGAACGGACCGTCCACGATGAAATAGTCACCGTCGGGCTTGGAGTAAATCATTGCCAGATTGTCAGGTGCAGTATAGGAAATGGTGCCCTCGCTCAGAATCTTCTTGCCGGTGAGCTTAAGGGTCTTCGTCTGTTGAAAAGTGCTTTCAAAGCTTTGTGCGCCAGCGGTAAAGCCCGCAAGCAGCATTACGATAACTAATATTTTTTTCATAACAATGGGGTTATTCATCAAAAATAATACCTGTCAGTTACAAATACAACGCGTGCGTGTTCTTGATCTCGTCCATCACAAAGGAAGACAGGATGGAGCCGATGGAGTCGATATTGCCCAGCACGTTGATGATGAACTCGTTATAGTAGCGCATGTCCGGCGCCTGGATCTTGAGAAGGTAGTCGTACTCCCCCGACACATTGTAACACTCGGCCACCTGCGGAATGTCCCGGATCACGGAAATAAAGTCCCGGGCCACCCCGCGGCTCATCTGTTTCAGCTTCACCGAGCAGAACACTGTGAACCCACGACCCAGCTTCTCTGCATCCAAAATGGCCACATACTTGGTAATGAACCCACCCTTTTCCAACCGCTTCATGCGCTCGAACACCGGCGTAGTAGAAAGGTTCACCCGCGCCGCCAGCTCCTTGGTCGTTAATCGTGCATTTTCCTGCAGCGCCCGCAGGATTTGTAAATCCACACTGTCCAGTACAATTTCACTCATAAGAATAATATTCTATCCCAAACCGTTTTCACCGGTCATTTATTCCGTTTTTTCTTAAAACAACCACAAATATAGAATTATTTTCCTAATTATTTAAAATACTTGTAAGATTTTTCTACTTACCCTACCTTTGCACCGGAAACAGGGAAGGGTATCCCGAACCGTCGCTTCGCGACCCCTCCCACTTCGTGGGCCCCTCCCTCTTATGTGCCGAGGGTGGCACAGGTTCGGGATACCCTTCCCTGTTTCCGGCAAAAAACACAACAGAATTATGGCAAAAATCGACACCCGCTGCGTACATGCAGGATACACCCCCGGCAAAGGCGAACCCCGCCAGCTGCCCATCATCCAGAGCACCACTTTCAAGTACGAAACTTCCGACCAGATGGGCCGTCTCTTCGACCTCGAAGATTCCGGTTACTTCTACACCCGCCTCCAGAACCCCACGGTAGACGCCACGGCCGCCCAGATCAGCGACCTTGAAGGCGGCGTGGGCGCCATCCTCACCGCATCGGGCCAGGCCGCGAACCTGTTCGCCGTCATCAACATTGCCGGCGCCGGAGACCACATCATCGCCGCCAACAACATCTATGGCGGCACCTTCAACCTCCTGGGGGTGAGCCTTCCCAAACTGGGCATTGACATCACCTTCCTGAAGGCCGATGCCACCGATGCGGAGATAGAAGCCGCCATCCGGCCAAACACCAAGCTCGTCTTCGGAGAAACCATCTCCAACCCCGGCGTAGAAGTCTTCGACATTGAGCGCTGGGCGAAGGTTGCCCACCGGAACGGCCTCCCGCTCATCGTGGACAACACCTTCGCCACCCCCGTGCTGTGCCGTCCCTTCGAATGGGGAGCCGACATCGTCACCCACTCCACCACCAAGTACATCGACGGCCACGGCGTATCCGTTGGCGGTGCCCTCGTGGACAGCGGCAACTTCCCCTGGGAACAGTACGCAGAGCGGTTCCCCGGCCTCACCACCCCCGACGAATCCTACCACGGCCTCACCTACACCAAGAAGTTCGGGAAGGCCGCCTACATCACCAAGGCCGTCACGCATCTGATGCGCGACTTCGGGGCCCAGCAAAGTCCCCAGAACGCCTTCTACCTGCATCTGGGCCTCCAGACGCTGCACCTGCGCATCCGACGCCATAGCGAAAGCGCCCTCAAAGTAGCCCAGTGGCTGCAGCAGCGTCCGGAAGTAGCCTGGATCCACTACCCGGGCCTGGAGACCGACCCGCACCACAGCCTGGCGCTCAAATACTGCCCGGATGGCTGCAGCGGCGTCATGGCCTTCGGTCTCAAGGGCGGCCGTGAATTTGACAACCGCTTCCTGGACGGCCTCAAACTCACAACCATCGAGACGCACGTCGCCGACTGCCACACCTGCGTGCTGCATCCGGCCTCCCACACCCACCGCCAGCTGAGCGACGAGCAGCTCCGCGCCGCCGGCATCGCCCCGGACCTCATCCGCCTTTCCATCGGCCTGGAAGACCCGGAAGACATCATCAACGACCTTAAACAGGCTCTGGAGAATGCTTAAACAGGAGATCAGAGTCAATATACCACTGGAAACCGGAGGTATGCTCAAGGACGCGCACCTCGTTTTCCATACTTCCGAAAAACGGCAGGGACGGGTTATCTGGATCTGCCATGCCCTCACCGCCAACAGCAACCCCCAGGACTGGTGGCCGGAGATGGTGGGCCCCGGCCGCACCATCGACCCGGACAAAGACTTTGTGGTGTGCGTGAACATGCTGGGAAGCGCCTACGGTTCCGAAAGTCCGGCCGGGGAGAACCCTGCAACAGGGAAGCCCTGGATGCTGGACTTCCCGCGTATTACCATCCGGGACTCCGTGAGCGCCTTCATCGCCGTCCGTAAATACCTGGGCGTGGAGAAGATCGATCTTCTCATCGGCGCGTCCAACGGCGGCTTCAACGCCATCGAGTGGGCTGTCACCGAGCCGGAGCGGATGGGCCGATGCCTGTTCCTCTGCACGGCTCCGCGCATCTCCCCGTACCTGAGCGCCACCGTGGAAGCGCAGCGCATGGCCCTGGAGGCCGACCCCTCGTTCCGTGCGGCGAAGGACCTTCACGGCGGAGCCGACGGTCTCAGGTGCGCCCGGGCCCAGGCACTCATCAGCTACCGCAGCTTCAAGGGCTTCCAGCGCACCCAGGCCGAGGAAGACCCCGACACCCTCTTCGCCGGCCGCGCCGCCTCCTACGAGCGCTACCAGGGAGAGAAGCTCGTACGGCGGGGCTTTGACGCCTACTGCTATTATACCCAGTGCAATGCCCTGGACAGCCACAACGTGGGACGCGGACGCGGCGGTGTGGAGAAAGCCCTTGGAACCATCCAGGCCCCCTGCACCGTGGTCGCGGTGGACACCGACCAAATTTTCCCGCCCCAGGAAGGGAAAGTGTGGAGCACCTGGATCCCGAACGCAGAATACATTGAAATCAGTTCAGACTTCGGCCACGACGGTTTCCTCCTGGAAACTGCCAAACTGTCGGCCATTATCATGAGATAGCGCCTATGCAGGTACTTAAGTTCGGCGGCACGTCGGTCGCCAGCGCTGAAGCCATGCTTCAGACCATCGATATCATCAAGAAGGCCCTGGAAGAGGACCGCACGCTGGTTGTGAGTTCGGCCGTGAGCGGCTGCACCGACCAGCTCATCAGCATTGGAAAACTGGCCGCCGCCCGCGACGAAAGCTACAGGAAACTCCTTGAAGCCCTCAAGGAGCGCCACCACCAGATTGTGGAGAAGCTGCTGCCGCCCGGCTACCGCAGCAAGACCACCGGGGCGGTGGATGCGCTCTTCGGGGAGCTGGAGAGCATCGTGCAGGGCGTGTACCTGGTGGGCGAGCTCTCCCCTGCCAGCCTCAGCGCGGTGGAAAGCTTCGGGGAGCTGCTCTCTACCTGCATCCTCACCGACCAGTTCCTCTCGCAGGGCATTGCCTGCCGATGGCTGGACGCCCGCGAGCTCATCGTCACGCGGGAGGGCGCGGTGGACACCGCCGAGACGTACCGCCGCATTGGCGAGACGCTGTCCCGGCATGTCCATACCGAGCTCTTCGTGGTGCCGGGCTTCATCGCGCGCGATGCCGACGGCCGGCCCTCCACCCTCGGCCGCGGAGGATCGGACTACTCCGCCTCCCTGTTTGCCGTCGGCCTGCATGCCCGCAAGCTCGAAATCTGGACCGACGTTCCCGGCATCATGACGGCGCACCCGAAGGTAGTACCATCGGCCCGCCCCATTCCCTTCGTGTCCTACCGCGCCGCGCAGGAGCTCTCGCACTTTGGCGCCAAGGTCATCTACCCGCCCACCATCCAGCCGGTGGTGGCCGAGGGCATTCCCATCTGGGTCAAGGACACGTTCCACCCGGAGGAGCCCGGCACGCTGGTGGAGAAGAATCCGCCGCGCACCCACGGCGGCGTGGTGGGCATCGCGCATTCCGAGGGCATTGCGCTCATCTCGCTGGAAGGCAGCGGCATGGTGGGTGTTCCGGGCTTCTCCTCGCGCCTTTTCGACGCCCTCGCCCGCGAGAGCATCAACATCATCCTCATCACGCAGGCCTCCTCGGTGCATTCCATGTGCATCGCCGTTGCATCGGCCGATGCCCAGCGCGCCCGCAAGGCCGCCGACGACTGTTTTGCCTACGAGATATCCCTCGGAAAGCTCAATCCCCTGAAAGTGGAGAAGGGCTTTTCCATCGTATGCGTCATCGGGGACGACATGCTGGGGCACAGCGGTGCCACGGGTCAGATGCTGGCCGCCCTGGGACGTCACAGCATCCCGGTGCGTGCTACGGCGCAGGGCTCTTCGGAGCGGAACATCTCCGTCATTGTACCGTCTGACCGGGCCGATGAAGCCATCCGCGCCATCCACCACGAGTTCTTTGACCGCTATGACACGCAGGTGATTCCGCTGTTCATCGCCGGCTACGGCCGCGTGGGCAAAGCGCTGGTGGACATGCTGCGGGACAATGCAGCGGCCATCGCCAAACGCTCCGGCAAGGAGCTGCGCGTGTGCGGCCTGGCCCGGAGCACCCGCTATGTCATTGACACGGAAGGACTGGATCTGTCCCGGGCCGGAGAGCTCCTGGAAGCCGGAAAGCCCGGATCCTATATCGATGCCCTGTGCTCGCTTTCGCTGGAGAACGCCATCTTTGTAGACTGCACCGCCAACGAGGAAATCGGATTCCGGTATCCGGACCTGTTCCAGAGCGGATACAGCGTGGTGGCCTGCAACAAGATTCCCTTCTCGGGCACTTACGCCCAGTTCCGCAACCTGCAGCTGGACGCCCACAAGGCCGGCGTAGCACTGCGCTACGAGACCACGGCCGGTGCCGCGCTTCCGGTTCTGGTGACACTGGACCGCGTAGTCCAGAGCGGTGACACCCTGGTGCGCATGGACGCCGTGCTCTCCGGCACCCTCAACTACCTCCTGGACAACTACAAAGGCACGGGCTGGGACGCCCTGGTGGAAGATGCCCGCGTCAAAGGCTACACCGAGCCGGATCCGTCCATCGACCTTTCCGGAAAGGACGTCCTCCGCAAGATCCTCATCCTGAGCCGACAGGCCGGCCTTCCGCTGGAAGAATCCCAGGTGAGCCTGGAGCCCATTCCGGCCGATATCGCCAGCCGCTACGCCGCTGCTTCCGCCGCCGGGCACAAACTCCGTTACGTCGCCTCCGTAGACGCCGAGGGGCATGCCGTGGTGGGGTTACAGGAAGTCGGCCCCGAGAGCCCTCTCTACGGACTCCGCGGAACCGACAACGCCATTCTCATTACAACCGGGGACTATCCCTCCCCCATGCTCATCCAGGGCGCCGGCGCCGGTACGCGCCAGACGGCGGGTGGCCTGCTCAACGACATCATGCTGGCGCTGTAAAGGCTTTCGTGGCGCTTAACTCACTCATAACTAGCCGATTAGAGTAACTGACGGGTATGAAAACCACACCCGTCAGTTACTCTAACTAGTTATGAATTAGCGGTTTAAGCGCCACACAAAAACCTTACAGCGTGCTCATACGGTCCACGGCCAGTTCCACGAGTTTACGGATGGCCGGTTTGTAGTCCGGGTTGGAGCTCTGGAGATAACGGTTGGCAATGATGCAGCACACGGTGGAGGCGTTGTGCCCCAGCTGCGCGGCCAGGCCGGCCAGCGGAGAGCTTTCCATCTCGAAGTTGGTGATGCGGTAGTCTTCTCCGGCCTCGCTGAAGCGGAAGCTCTCAATGTCTTCCAGCATGTTGGGCATGGCCAGCGGAACGCGGACCACACGGCCCTGGGGACCGTAGAAGCCGGGAGCCGAGATGGTAACGCCCTTGATCGTCACGTCCTTCATCAGGTCGATGATCTTGGGCGATGCCTTCACAAAGTAAGGGGAAGGCAGTACGTCCAGCCAGTTCATGTGCTTTTTGAAGGCTTCTTCTACGGCGGGGATGGTAACCTTTTCACGGTTTCCGTACCAGTTCATGACACCGTCAAAGCCCACGCTGATGTGCGAAAGAACGTAGCTGCCCAGCGGAATGTCTGCATGCAGGGCGCCGGAGGTGCCGATGCGGAGGATGTTGAGGGCCTTGTGCACGGGCTTTACCTCGCGGGTTTTGAAGTCCACATTGGCCAGGGCGTCGAGCTCGGTCATCACAATGTCGATATTGTCCGGGCCGATGCCGTGGGACAGCGCCGTGATGCGCTTTCCGTTGCGTTTGCCGGTAATGGATACGAATTCACGGGATTCGTGGCGGAATTCGATATCTGTCAGGTATTCTCCGATCATGTCCACGCGGGAAGGGTCTCCCACCATGATGACGTTGTCGGCCAGTTCTTCGGGTTTCAGGTGAATGTGAAACACGGAACCGTCGCTGTTGATAATCAGTTCTGATTCGGGTATTCTCATAGTATAAATGTAGTCTAATCCTCACAAAGGTAAGAAATAATTGCTATTTTTGTGCAAAATCTATCCTAAATGAAACGTATCCTCACTCTGAGCGCCATGCTGCTCTGCATGGCTTCCCCCCTCCTGAAGGCCGATGAAGGCATGTGGCTCCCGGCCCTTATCTCCCAGCGTATCGGCGACATGCAGGCCAAAGGCTTCAAGCTTTCGGCCGAAGATGTCTACAGCGTGAACCAGGCCAGCCTGAAAGATGCCGTCGTGCTCTTCGGCAGCGGCTGCACCGGAGAACTGGTGAGCGCCGATGGCCTCCTGTTTACCAACCACCACTGCGGCTACAGCTATATCCAGAAACACTCCTCCGTGGAACACGACTACCTGAAGGACGGTTTCTGGGCCATGTCCCGGGCCGAGGAACTCCCCAACCCGGGCCTCACCGTGCGGTTCCTGGAGCGCATGGAGGACGTGACGGCCATGGTACTCAAGGGATACAAGGCCAAGATGACCGAAGAGCAGCGCCAGGCGCTGGTAAAAAAGAATGCCGACAAGCTCAAGGAACAGGCCGTCAAGGACGGTCAGGGACTAAAGGCCAGCGTGGAGGCCTTGTTCTATGGCAACCAGTACTTCCTGTTTGTCTTCCGTGAGTACACCGACGTACGCCTGGTGGGCGCTCCGCCGTCTTCCATCGGCAAGTTTGGCGGAGAAACCGACAACTGGATGTGGCCCCGCCATACCGGCGACTTCTCCATCTTCCGTATCTACGCCGGCGCAGACAACATGCCCGCCGAGTATAGCGAAACCAACGTGCCCTATCACCCCAAACGTTTCATGAAAATCTCCACCGCAGGCGTGAAGGAAGGCGATTTCACCTTCGTCTACGGCTGCCCCGGCAGTACGCAGGAGTATGTGCACTCAGACCTCGTAGAATATATCCAGAACGTCTCCGACCCCGAGAAGATTGCCCTTCGCACCACGCGCCTGAACATCATGAAAAAGTACATGGACCGGAGCCAGGCCGTGCGCATCCAGTACTCTTCCAAGTACGCTTCCGTCGCCAACGCCTGGAAAAAGTGGCAGGGAGAGGAAAAGGGCCTTCGCAAGAACAAGGTAGTCCCCGTGAAGCAGGCCTACGAAGCCCGTTTCGAGGAGTGGGCCCGGGGCACCCGCTATGCCTGGCTGACGGAAATGCTGCACAACCTCTATACCCAGCGTAATCCCGTCTACCGCGCCTACGAGTACTACAACGAGACCGTCCGTGCCGTGGAGAAAATCCAGATGGGCATGGGACGCAAGCTGGACATGAAAGACTACTACCAGCCCATCGACGAGGAAATCTTCGTGGCCATGATGGAAGCCTTTGACAAGAATGTGGATGACACTTACAAACCGGCCTACTTCCTTGAGAAGCGTGCTGCCTTCGGCGGAGACATGACAGCCTGGAAAGACGCCGTCTTTGCCGATGAGAACGAGTGCAAAGCCCTTGCAGAGGCGCTGAACGAGCACTACACCCAGCAGATTATGCCGGTAGTTCGTGAATACAACCAGGCTATTACCTTACGATACCGTGACTACATGCAGGGCCAGATGGAGTTCGAGGCCGACAAGACCTTCTACCCCGACGCCAACCTCACGCTTCGCGTAGCGTACGGCCACGTGGAAGGGTATCAGCCTTCCGACGCCGTTTACTATCGGCCTGTCTCTACCCTGAAAGGCATCATCGAGAAGGACAATCCCGACATCTTCGACTACAACATCCCGCAGGTACTGCGTGACATCTACGCCCGCGGCGGCTTCGAGAACCAGCCCGTGTGCTTCCTGGCCACCAACCACACCACCGGCGGCAACTCCGGCAGCCCGGTGCTCAACGCCGACGGCAACCTCATTGGCATCAACTTCGACCGCGTATGGGAAGGCACCATGAGCGACCTCGTCTTCGATCCCGAGATCTGCCGTAACATCTCCCTGGACGTGCGCTACCTCCTCTTTGTAATAAAAGAGGTAGGCCATGCGGACTACCTCTTCAACGAGATGGTGTTTGCAGAGTAACGCGTGGCGCTTAAACCGCTAATTCATAACTAGTTAGAGTAACTGACGGGTGTGGTTTTCATACCCGTCAGTTACTCTAATCAGTTAGTTATGAATGAGTTAAGCGCCACGAAAAAGCGCTGGACCTGATCCAAATGTACCGTGGACCAAGTCCACTGCATTCCCTTTTTTTGTATCTTTGCACAAATAAAGCGAAACATGGATATCATCAACAACGCGTATGTATCGGACAAGTACCAGTACACCATGGGAAAGTCCTATCTCGACTGCGGGAAGCAGGACCAGATAGCCGTTTTCAACCTGTTTTACCGCCAGGCACCGGAAAGTAACAACTGGGCCGTCGTGAGCGGCACCGAGGAAGTGATCCAGATGGTGCAGGCCCTGGGTACGGAGCCCGAAGAGTTTTACGAGAAATTCCTGCCCGGGGACGCCTACAAGGAGTTCCGCCACTACCTGGCCGGCATGAAGTTCACCGGAGACCTGTACTGCATGCGCGAAGGCGAAATTGCCTTCCCCAACCAGCCCATCGTCACGGTTGTGGCCCCCATGATTGAGGCACAGGTACTGGAAACCCCCATGCTGTGCATCCTCAACCACCAGATGGCCGTAGCCACCAAGGCATCCCGCGTGTGCCGCAGCACCGACAAACCCGTGAGCGAGTTCGGCTCCCGCCGCGCCCACGGCCCCTGGGCAGCCGTCTACGGAGGCAAAGCCGCCCAGATTGCCGGCTGTGCCAGCTCCTCCAACATCCTCACCGGCGCCTTCAACAACGTGCCCTCAACCGGCACCATGGCCCACAGCTTCATCACCTCCTACGGAAGTACCGTCGAAGGCGAGCACAAAGCCTTCACCGACTATATCCGTACGCACATGGGAGAGAACCTGATTCTCCTCATTGACACGTACGACACCCTCCGCTGCGGCGTCAAAAACGCCATCCGCAGCTTCCGGGAAATGGGCATCGACGACACCTATGCCCCCGGTTACGGCGTGCGTCTGGACAGCGGAGACCTGGCCTACCTTTCCCAGGAGGTCCGTGCCATCCTGGACGAACACGGCCTCACAAAGTGCAAGATCTTCGCCACCAACGGTCTGGACGAATACCTCATCACAGACCTGGAGCGCCAGGGCGCCCGCATTGACAGCTACGGCGTAGGCGACGCCATCGCCACCTCCAAGGCCGCTCCCTGTTTTGGCAATGTATACAAGCTGGTCCAGATTGACGGAGAGCCCGTCATCAAACGCTCCGAAGACAAGATCAAGCTCATCAACCCCGGCTTCCAGATCACCTGGCGCATATCGGCCCAGGACAGCGTGAAAGGCAACCACTACGACGGCTATGTGCACAAGGTAGACGTCACCTGCCTGCGCGGCGACGAGATGGACATGGCCCTGCAGCATGGAGAGAGCGTCACGGTAAGGGACGAGTTTGACTTCTACAAGACCAAGACCTTCGAACAGGGTTCCTACGAGGCCCGGCCTCTACAGCACCAGGCCATCGCAAAGGGCGTCCGCGTGTGCCCGCAGCACACCCTGGGCCAGAAGAAGCAGTTCTACCAGGACAACCTGCACCACTTCTCCCCTGCCGAGCGCCGTCTCATCAACCCCCACTACTACAAAGTGGATATCTCCGACGCCCTGTACAACGTGAAGATGGGCATCATCGGCAAACTCATCAAGGAAATCGAGAATTTCAAGATTGACTAGTCCAGGTCGTCGGGGTCTGTGACCGCGGCGCCCTTACCCATCAGATAAGCTTTCATAAACTCATTGATATCACCGTCGAGCACACCCTGTGTATCGGCGGTGTTGTATCCTGTACGCAGGTCTTTCACCAGCTTGTACGGATGCAGCACATAGTTGCGGATCTGGGAGCCCCACTCAATGCGCTTTTTCTGGCCTTCGAGCTCGGCCTGCTTCTCCTGACGTTTCTTGAGTTCAATGTCGTACAGACGGGATTTCAGGATGAGGAGGGCACGCTGGCGGTTGTCCTGCTGGCTGCGGGTCTCCGTATTTTCCACCATGATGCCGGAAGGAATGTGCCGCACGCGAACGCCGGTTTCCACCTTGTTCACGTTCTGGCCGCCATGGCCGCCGCTACGGAAGGTATCCCACTCCAGGTCCGAGGGATTGATCTCGATGTTAATGGTATCGTCCACCAGCGGATACACGAACACGCTGGAGAAAGTGGTCTGGCGCTTGCCCTGGGCATTGAACGGGGAAATGCGCACCAGGCGGTGCACGCCGTTTTCGGCCTTCAGATAGCCGTAGGCGTAGTCTCCCTCCACCTCGATGATGGTACTCTTGATACCTACTTCCTCGCCTTCCAGCAGCGAGGTCACCGTGTATTTGTAGCCGTTTCGCTCGCACCAGCGGGTGTACATGCGCATGAGCATGGCACTCCAGTCGTTGGCCTCGGTGCCGCCGGCTCCGGAGTTGATGGTAAGGACAGCTCCCAGGTTGTCTCCTTCATTTCCCAGCATGTTACGGAGTTCCAGGGCCTCAACCGCCTCAACAGCCTGTGCGTAGGCTGCGTCCAGCTCCCGGGATTCGGCCGTTTCCATGGCCTCGTCCTCGGTGCCGTTCAGGCTCTCCTTGGCAAAGTCGTAGAGCACGTCCAGGTCATCGGCCTGGCTCCGGGCCTTGTCAAAATCCGTCACCCACGACTTGATGCCGGAGAGTTTCTTCAGGAAAGCCTCGGCCGCCTTGGGGTCTCCCCAGAAATCCGGGGCCAGGGTTTCCTCGGTCTTGGCCGCCACTTCCTTCCGTTTGTCGTCTATATGGAGGCAGCCGTCCAGCGCAGCTACCCGCTCCTGTAAATCTTTGATCTGTTCCTGTGTAGTCATAGACTGCAAAGATACAAAGAAATTCTACTCCCGCGACAGGGAGTACGGCAGATCTGCCTGCCGGGGAGCGCCTCTTTTCAACGGACGGGGGCCCATTTCGAACTCAAGCACACCGCCGGAAAGGATGTCTTCCCGCGTCAAATAACGCCTTGTCAGCTTTTTCCCGTTCAGCTTCACCCGCTGTACATAGCGGTTGCGGCTGCTCACGCCGGGGGCCAGCACCGTAAAGCTTTTTCCTCCTTCCAGCTGCAGGGTCATCCGCGGCAGGAAGGGCGCACCCAGGACAAACTCCCCGCTTCCCGGACACACCGGATAGAAGCCCATGGCGCTGAAAATGTACCACGCGCTCATCTGTCCGCAGTCGTCGTTGCCGCCCAGGCCGTCCCGGACAGGACGGTACATCCGCTCCATGATCTCCCGCAGCCAGTATTCTCCTTTCCACGGCTTCGAAGTCCAGGCAAACAGATACGGAATATGATGGGACGGCTCATTGCCATGGACATACCCGCCAATGAGGCAGGACTCCTCGATATCCTCGTTGTCGGCATAGTACCGAGGATCCAGCGGCTCCGAGAACAGCGTATCCAGCTGCCTGAGGAACTGTTTTTCTCCCATCAGGCCGATGAGCCCGGCTACGTCGTGCGGCACATGGAACGAGAAATTGTAGGAATTTCCTTCGATGAAGCCTTCTCCGTAGGTTTGCCGGGGATCGAAATTCTTTTTCCATCGGCCATCCCGGTAGCGCGCCTGCGCGAAGTTCTCCCCGAACGGGAACAGATGCAGGTAGCTGAACGCCCGCTGCCGGTATTTCTGCGCCAGGGATTTGTTTCCCAGCAGTTTAGCCGCCCGGTAAATGGTCCAGTCGTCGTAGGCATACTCCAGCGTAGTGGAAGCCCCGGTGGAGGAAGCCTCCAGGGGGACATACCCTATCTTCATATAGTCTTCCAGGCCCTCCAGATACGGGACGGTGGCCGTCGCATCCATCGCTTCCAGCGCGCGGTCTCCGGGCAGGCCGATGCCGGCCGATACGGCGTCCGAAAGCACTGACACCGCATGGTACCCGCTCATGCACCATCCTTCGTTGGCCATGAGGGACCAGATGGGCAGAAGACCGTGTGCGCTCTGCTCCTGGTGGGCGAGCATGGACAGCGCCATGTCGCGCGCACGGCCGGGATGCATGAGGAGCAGCAGCGGGTGCTCGGCCCGGTACGTATCCCACAGGGAGAAAACGGTATAGTTGTTCCAGCCGTCGGCCTGGTGGATGCTGCCGTCCAGGCCGCGGTAGGCACCGTCCACGTCGTCGTAGACGGAAGGGTTGATCATGGTATGGTAAAGGGAGGTGTACAGCATCTTCAGCTCATCATCCGTACCCTCGGCCGACACTTTTCCCAGTTCCCGTTCCCACGCCGCACCGGCGCTGGACCGAATGCCGTCGAAGCTGCCGCCCTCGGCCTCCAGATTGCGAAGCGCACCCTCCGCGGACGTGGCGCTGAGGGCCACCTGCACCGTGAGGTCGTCCGCTGCGGCATCGGCCCAGTCAAAGTCGAACCACAGGGAGAGCCCCCGGCCGGCCATCTCGGGAAAATGATGGCCTGTGCTGAACTTGCGCCAGAAGCCCTGGTAGGCCGATGCCACCGACTCGCGGCAGCCGTAGTCCCGGATGGGACGGGAGAAGCGGACGGCGAAGTAGGTATAGTGCTCGCGGGCCCATCCCTGCGTGATGCGGTAGCCGGTGACAAGGGTGGGCGACACCACGCGGACGCTGGCCCAGAGGGTCTTCCCCTCGTAATTGTAGATGCCGTGCGAGAGGTCCATCACCAGATGGCGCTCTCCCTCCCCGGGATAGGTGTAGCGATGGATACCGGTGCGGGCGGTGGCGCTGAGCTCGGCCCGGATCCCGTAATCCTCCAGCGTCACGGCATAATAGCCGGGATGCGCCGTCTCGGAGCTGTGGCTGTAGCGGCTGCGATAGCCCGTCTCGGGAGCATCGGCCGTCCCGGGATTCAGATGGAGCGGACCCGTGGTGGGCATCAGAAGGATATCCCCGAGGTCCGAGTGTCCGGTGCCGCTCAGGTGCGTGTGCGAAAAGCCCACGATGGTGGGATCTTCGTAGCGGTACCCCGCGCAGAGGGAATATACCTCGGGCTGGTACCGGCCGCCCACGTTGTGCGGGATGGTGTCGGTGTCGGGACTCAGCTGCACGCCGCCGAAGGGCACGCATGCCCCGGGGAAGGTATGGCCCATTCCCGAAGTGCCGATAAAGGGATCTACGTAGTCTGTGAGGTTCTGTGCCCATGCCGGGCATCCTGCATGGATGGCCAGGGCCAGCATGGTGCAGGACAATAGGTTATTCCAGGTCATTTTCATAATCAGTGTAAAGATACTCTAAATTTTTACAAAAAACAGTATATTTGTACTGATAATGGCAACACTTGGCATATTTGATTCCGGCAGCGGAGGCCTTTCCGTGTACCGGGAGCTTGTAAAAGTGCTCCCCCGGGAGCGCTTCATCTACTATTCCGACAACGCACACTGCCCCTACGGGGAAAAAACCGCCCTGTACATCCAGGAGCGCGCCCGTTTCATCACGGACTTCCTGCTCGGGAAGGGGGCCGATATCATCGTCGTCGCCTGCAACACCGCCACCGCCGCAGCCATCTCCATGCTCCGGGAAGAGTACCCCTCCGTACCATTCGTGGGGATGGAGCCTGCCGTGAAGCCCGCAGCGCTGGGCACCCGGACCGGGGTCATCGGCGTACTGGCCACGGCCGGCACCCTCAAAGGCTCCAAGTACCTCCACACCCGCGGCCGCTTCGAGGACAACGTCCGTATCGCGGAGCATGTGGGCCAGGGATTCGTGGAGCTGGTAGAAGCCGGCATCCTGGACGGTCCCGAGGCCGAGGCCACCGTGCGCGCCTCGCTGCAGCCCCTGCTGGACGAGGGGGCCGATGTCGTGGTGCTGGGCTGTACGCATTATCCATTCCTGAGGCCCGTCATCGAGCGCATCGCCGGCCCCGGCGTGCAGGTCATAGACCCCGCACCCGCCGTTGCCCGCCAGGCGCAGCGCCTGCTGGAGGAGCGCGGCGTTCCCATGGGCGAGGGCCCTTTTTCCGTCGAACTTCACTCTTCCGGAGACCCCGCCGCCCTCTCCCGCATCTTCAAGCTGGCACGGATTATGCCTTAAACCCTCCTGACAACCGAAAAAACCGATACACTATGAGAAGATTAATGACACTTGCCACCTCTCTCACCCTGGCCCTGTCCCTTCTGGCAGGAGCCGACCTGGTGGCCCAGACCCGATCATCCAGTAACAGCAGCCGAAATACCGGTTCCACCCAGAGCAGCCGCTCTTCCAGCCAGAGTACACGGTCCTCCAGCCAGAGTACCCGTTCTTCCGGGACCCAGAGCAGCCGGTCTTCCGGCCAGAGCACCCGCTCTTCTTCCAGCACGCAGAGCAGCCGCTCTTCCAGCGTGTCACAGAGCACCCGCTCTTCTTCCGGCACCCAGAGCAGCCGCTCTTCCAGCGTGTCGCAGAGCACCCGCTCTTCTTCCGGCACCCAGAGCAGCCGCTCTTCCAGCGTGTCGCAGAGCACCCGTTCCTCTTCCGGCACGCAGAGCACCCGCTCCTCCAGCGTATCGCAGAGCACCCGCTCTTCTTCCGGCACCCAGAGCAGCCGCAGCAGCGAGTCGGCCGTGCGCTCCAGCAGTTCGACGGCCGTGACCGGCGGCCAGGTCCGTTCCTCCAACGTGAGCCGTGAGGGCCTGGGCGGCGGCGAGAAAAAGGAGCCCGTTCGCGAGAGCTACCGTGACGACGGCGGCAACTACCGCTACGAGAACGACTTCACCATCGACAACAACCACAACATGATGCGTGTGGCGCCCCGTCACCGCGAGCCCATGCCCTGGGACCGTCCCGGCTACTTCTGGGGAGACCATCCCCACTACTACGGGTATCGCGTGAACACCCTGCCGCCGCACTGGCGCCGCATCAGCCACTGGGGCATTGACTATTACTTCTACAACGGCATCTACTACCGCAGTTTCGGCGGAGTGTATGTTGTCTGCCGCCCTCCTTTCGGCACGCCCCTGGAGGCCGCCATCGACCGCGCCATCCTGCGCACCATCCGCTTTGCCTACTACGTGGACACGTACCGCACCTACAGCCGCACCTTTGACTATTACAACGCCATCGCCCGCCAGAACCTGATCATTGCCCAGCAGAATGCCCGCCTGGCTGCCCAGCGCGCCGCCTATGCACTCAATTCCAACCGTGCGCTCACGGCTTACGAGCTGGCCGAGAAACTGGGCCTGGTCCAGAGCTACGCGTACGCGAGCAGCGACTACTACTACCAGGACGGCGTGTTCTACACCCTGTCGCCCTCCGGCGCCTTCACCACCATCGTTCCTCCGGCCGGCGCCCTGGTCACTTCCCTGCCCGACGACTATGAGGTCATTGTCATGAACGGCATCGAGTACTACATGGTAGACAACACCGTATACCGCACCACCCTCTTCGAAGGCCAGCCCTACCTGGAGGTCCTGGGCCAGATGTACGGGTCGCTCTACAGCCAGTACAATATCTATCGCTGATAAACCGGATGGCAACAGACATCGACAAATTCGTTCACGACCAGCTGTCCGTCTGGCCCGAAGTTGCGGCCAAGTACCGCGCCCTCAAGAGCGCCGAAACCCGCACGCTTCCGCTCAAGGGCATGCTGGTCACCTTACAGTCCAACCCGGGGCGCCTGCCCATCTTCGACCACGGCTGTCCGCTGTGTGAGGAGAACTACATGGCGCACCAGCACACGCTGCCATTCGAAGGACGGAAAGGGCGCCGGTACAACATTCTGGTGAACCGTGCGCCCATTTTCCCCAACCACCTGGTCATTACCCGGGACACGCACGTTCCCCAGACCATCTGGCACCGGTTCCCCGACATGCTGGACCTGGCTGCCAGCCTGGAGGGCTACATCGTTTTCTATAACAGCCCCAACAGCGGCACCACGGTTCCCGGACACGCGCATTTCCAGGCCTGTCCCAAGGGGTATATGCCACTGGAGCGTGCGGCAGACCGCATCCTGCGGGAAATCGCGGCGGGAGGAAAGCCCGAGGACGTAACGTTCATCGGCCAGACGCGTGACGCGCAGCTCTATCACTACGAGCGTTTCAACCGCGGTATCTTCTTCCTCCGCGCGGAGACGGCCAAGTCCATGGCCAAGCAGTTTTACCGGCTTCTGGACTGCCTCAACCTCATAGCGGAGGAGACGGAACCCCGCTTCAACGCCTTTGCCTACTGCTCGGAAGGAGAATACCGGGCGGTGGTTACCCTGCGCAGTGCCAATCGGCCTGCCTGTTTCTATGCGAAGGGGGACGCCCACTATTCCATCTCGCCGGGGGCGGCCGACATGGCCGGCTTCGTGGTGGTTCCGGAGACGGAGGATTTTCCCCGCCTCACGCCCCTCATCCTGGAGCAGATCTTTGAGGATGTCACCCTGAGCGAAGCCGACGAAAAACGCCTGCTGTGGCGCCTGGTGCGCACCCAGCCGCGCGTGGAGGTGGGTATCGGCTCGGGGCAGTCGCTCCGCTTCGAGATTATCTCCGACGGTGCCGGTCCGCAGGCGGTAAGCTACCGGGAAGGAAAAATTGACTACAACGGCGTGCTGTACGACGAACTGGTCTTCGAGGCCGTCACCATCAGCACCCTTTTCGCGGAGCCTTCCTTTATCCTCTACACCCATGAAGGCCCCCGCCGCTATGCGGGCACTCTCAAATTCATCGTGGAAGGGAACGAGGTCCAGGCCGTCAACCTGGTCGGGGCCGAGGATTACCTGCTCAGCGTAGTATCACTTTATCCCAAGGCCGGACAGAAGGCACAGGCCGTCAGGCTGCGCCGCTGGCTGTGGGAGCGGATGACCCGTCGCAAAGTGGAGAAACGCCCCGTGCTGGGGCCGGAGCTCACGAGTACGCCCGGCGTGGTCACCTGGCTGGAGCACAGGCCCTCTGCATCGGCCCAGATGCCGGAGGAACTGCCGGTGCACCTGCACTACGACGTGTGCGCAGAGGAGCACTGCCAGCGCTATATCGGCCTCACGGACAAAGCCGATGCATCGGCCCGCGAAGCCATCGACGAAAGCTGGGGGATGCTAGAGTAAAGCCTTCAGCTGCTCCCGGATGCGGGAGAATTCCTGCTCGAAATTGGGCGTGAGAATGTCTTTGCCCATGGCGGCGTCCAGCTCTTCGTAGCTCCACCACTTCCCTTCCGACACTTCGGCCTGGTCCGGATGCAGCGTGGGATGGCCCACGGCGGCGAACATCACAACCAGTTCGGAATCCCGTCCCGTGAAGAAGGGATAGGCGCCCAGATAGATGGGATTGTATGCGATAAAGCCCAGTTCCTCGGAGGATTCGCGGTAGAGGGCTTCCTGAATCTGTTCCCCATAGGAGACATGGCCGCCCACAGCGGTATCCCAGTAGCCAGGCAGGAGGTGCTTGGACAGGGAACGCTTCTGCAGATACAGCCTGCCTTCACGGTCGATGATGTGCAGGTGCACGACCGGGTGCAGGGCTTTGCTGCCCTGAGGGCTGTGGCACCAGGCACGTCCGGCCTGGCCGTATACTACGCCATTAGGCTCTACAAGGGGAAGGATTTCTCCCTGCGGGAGCGGCTGCTTGCCGGGATGCTCGCAGGAAGGACGCGGATAAACCGGTGCGGGCCGGGAAGGATAGACAAGATCGAACATAGGAGCTAAGCCATGGCTACCAGAATCAGAAGCTGCGCCACCAGAACGCGCATGAACATGGAAAGAGGATACACGGTGGCGTAGTTCACAGAAGTATAATCGCTGCCGTACATACCCTGGGAGAAGGCCAAAACGGGCGGATTGGTGCAGGAGCCGCTGATAAGGCCGCAAATCTGGTAGAAGTTGAGCTTAGCCACCAGGCGGGCCACCACGAAGGTGATGCACAGCGGGATAATGGTGATGCAGGCTCCGTAGAGGATCCACCAGTAACCACCGCCCACGATGGAGCTCCAGAACTCTCCGCCGGCGCCGATTCCTACAGCAGCCAGGAACAGGGAGATGCCGATTTCACGGATCATCAGATTGGCGCTGGCCGTGGTGTAGGTGGTAATCTTGTATTTGGGGCCCCAGTGGCCCAGGAGAATGGCAATGATGAGCGGGCCGCCGGCGAGGCCCAGCTTGATGGCCTGGGGAATGCCGGGGAAACGGATGGGAATGGAGCCGAAGATGACACCCACCACGATACCCAGGAAGATGGGGACGAGGTTGGGTTTGTTGAGGGCGGCATTGGAGTTGCCCACGATCTTGGCCACCTGCTCGATGTTTTTCTCCGTCCCCACGCACACCAGGCTGTCTCCCATCTGGATGTACAGGTCGGGACCGGCTACCAGTTCCACGCCGGCACGCACCACACGGGTGACGCTCACGTCGTAGGCGCTGCGGAAGAGCAGTTCCTTGAGTTTCTTACCGGTGAGCTTGGACTGGGTAACCACAATGCGGCGGGTAACCATGTTGTGGTCTTTCACCTGCCAGTCCTGCAGGTGCATGGGAATTTCCTTGCCAAAGATGATGCGGGTGCGGTCCACTTCCTTCTGGCTGGTGACGATGAGCAGTTTGTCTCCTTTCTCAAGGATGATATCGGCCGAGGGGAACAGGATTTCCTCTCCTTTCATCACACGGGACACCACGAACTCTCCGCCGAACTGGCGGATGACGTCGGTGAGGCACTTGCCAAAGATAGCGGGATTATCCACTTCCACATGCATACGGCGTGCTTTTTCCACCGTACTTTCCTGGGAGGTCAGGGCTTCCAGTTCTTTCTTATGGTCAATTCTGAAGATGGCCTTGAACAGCACGATGACGGCAATCACGCCAATGACGCCGATGGGATAGGCTACGGCATAGGCCGATGCCAGTTTCTCGGAAGCCTGTCCGGCCGCGAGGGTGCTGCTGCCGCCGGCCACAGCCACATCCATGTAGGTTTGCTGGGCGGCACCCAGACCGGGCGTATTGGTCACGGCGCCGGACATGACGCCCACCATGGTCTTGAGGTCTTCTCCGGAGATGGCCGATATGGCATAGGCCACGCCCACGGCCAGGAGGATGTTCATCACCGCCAGGGCATTCATCTTCACGCCTCCCTGCTTGAAGGAGTGGAAGAAACCGGGGCCTACCTGCAGGCCGATGGAAAAGACAAAGAGGATGAGGCCGAATTCCTTCACGAAGTGGAGGACGTCGAGGTCTGCTCCAAAACCGAGGTGACCCATGAGAATGCCCAGGAAGAGCACCCAGGTAGAACCCAGGGAAATGCCTTTGACCTTGAAGCGGCCCAGATACAGACCGCCGCCAATTACGAAGGCCAGCAGCAGGATGGTATGGGCAATGCCATACCCGAAAAACAAGTCGTGCATAGTTTAATATTCCATTTTCACCACAAAGCAGGACTTACCGTCCACACGCCCTTCCACATACCAGGTATTTCCTTCTTTGAGGCGGAAGAGCTGAACCGCTTCACCAGCGGTGGTCTCTTTGTTGAAGTTGATATAAAGGTCTTTCATGGGTGCCAGGGCCACTTCCAGGGGCAAGCAGTCCATGGCCCACACTACATAGCGTGCATTGTTGGTGTGGCCGACAATGTCAATATCCGAGTAGGTGACGATGTGCTCTCCGGCGGCTTCGGGCTCGGTGCCTTTCGGGAAAACCACTTTGGGAGAGGGTTCCTCGATGGCGTGATCTACCTCATAGTCCAGGGCCAGCGTACTGGGAAGGTCTTCCGGGCGCACGAATCGGCGCGTACGTTCGTCGATGACCACCCAGGAGCTGGTGGCCGATGCTGCCAGCGAGCCGTCCGGTCCCATGAACTCAAAGTCACGGAGGTAGAACAGACCGCTGCCGCCCTTGTGCCAGGTGTAGAGCCGGATTCCGTCTCTCCAGCGAAGGGGCTTTTCAAAATGGATGTGAAGGCGGGAGAGGACCCAGGCGATGTGATGGACATGCAGGGTGTCATAGCCGAATCCCAGTTCCATGGCAGCCCAATAGGCTATTTCCTGTGCCAGGTCCATGACGGCAGCCGGACGGATGTCCGCGTTCCGGTTGGTCTGATAACAGGGGACACAGATATCCTGACGGAATTTGTATCCTTCGCGACTAACAGGTTTCATACACTACTCTTTTGCGCCGCGAAGTTACGACTAATTACGGAGAATGTCAAGTTCTTCCGGAGAATAAAGGAACTGGTCCAGCCACTCCGGCGCTACGTGTCCGAGTACCACAAGGGCTATGGCTGCAATGAGAGCCAGGATGAGGAGTACAAGCACCGTGCGGCCTGTGAAGCGCCAGAATTTTCTCCAGGGAGAGGGTTGAGTCTTTGGTTGAGCTTCTGGTTGAGCCTCTGTCTGAGCCTCTGTCTGAGCCTTGCTCTGAGCCTCATTCTGAGCCTCAGAGCCCTCCGTCTCGCCGGAGGCTAAAGAGATGGCCGATGCCTCCGGTGAGACGGAGGGCTCTTCGGCTTGTTCTGGTTCGGGGGTGGGTTCGGGGATGGGGATGGGGTCCGGTTCGGGGATGGGTTCTGGCTCTGGGGTGGGTTCCGGTTCTGGGGTGGGTTCCGGTTCGGGCTCAGGGGTGGAGTCCAGGATGGTGGCGAGGTTGGAGACGACGGTGGCGACTTCTTCGGGGGTTTCCTCGTGGGTCTTGAGGGAGATGGGCTTCAGGCCGAAGCCGGAGGGATAGATATCGAGGTCTTCATCGGCCACGAAGAAAAAGTGGTTCTCGCGGGTGGCACGAAGGCGTCCGAGGCCAGTGAGGATGAGGGTCTTGCGCTGCTTGAGGACTTCCTTCATCTCTGCGATGAAGTCTTCGAGGATGCGGGTGGCATCGGCCTCCGACACGTCGTTGGACTTGGCATAGAGCTGGGCCAGGAGGCGGTCTTCGCCCTGTTTGGGAGAGAAGTAGAGCCTGCGGTAGGGCGGAAGAATGGTGTAGCCCCGGTCCGCGAAGGTAGCGGGTACCAGTTCTGCGACAAAACTGCCCATGCCGGGCAGGGTAACGGTATCATGGTCCATCACCACTTCTTTCAACATTTTAGCCAGGAGATCGATATCCATTTTATTCTTCACCTCAATTAGATTTACAAAGATAGCAAAAAATTTTTGCAGAAATTCTTTGGAGAATCCAAAAAAGATTGTACCTTTGCAATCCCGTTACACAAGGAACGGTAAAATTCCTCCTTAGCTCAGTTGGTTAGAGCATCTGACTGTTAATCAGAGGGTCGTTGGTTCAAGTCCAACAGGGGGAGCAAAAGGCAGCCAATCCGGCTGCCTTTTTTGTTTTCTGCAATTTTAGAGGGCCGCATAGTGAGCCCACTGCGGGTAACTTGACATTTTTGGTCAAGTTACCGTCAAAAAAGGCCTTTTTTGCGGGTAACCGGACTTAATTTGTCAAGTTACCCGCAGTGTGGGCACTTTTGCAACTCCCCAGCCAGCCCATGTACGTACATCTGTGCAAACGGCTAGGAACAGGCACTTTCTCCGATGTACGTACAAAAAAGCCGCATTCCAGTGCGGTTTCGATGTACGTACATCGGTAGCCGTAGCACTTATTACACTGACAATCAGCGCGTTAGAGTAGCCGACGGGTATGAATAGCACACCCGTCAGTTACTCTAATCGTTTAGTATTCAACTATTTAAGCGCCACGGACACCAGCAAATCGACACAAAGTACCAATTGCACAAAACGTTGATAACAAACATCTTACAAAACCACGGGTGCACCGCGAAGTGCACCCGAGAAAGCGGCTCCGGAAGTATCCCAGCCCAGCTGGCCCGGACGCAGATAAAGACTAAATGGATTTGTCGCGCCATTTACCCCTGTGGATGTAAATGATGCACTGAATCCAGATACACAGCGCATAGACGCCGTCGGCCGTCCAGCATACGGCTATGCTCGATCGAAGAATCCCGATAACAAAGGTACAGTAGACAGCATAGATGCAGAGGGCCACGGCGTCAAAGCGTAAACACACCCGCGTATTCCCCGTTCCGGCAACCGACTGCAGATACACATTCCACGGCAGCGTAACGGCGGCCGCCACACACATTACCTTGAGCGTAGCCACCGAGGACTGAACCAGGGAAGGGATATCGGTAAACAGGCCGATGATCCAGTGCGGGAACAGGAAGAATACCAGCAGAATGGGCAACATGGTCACGGCGCAGAGCGTCAGGACCCGCCGGATCACCGTCATCACACCTTCGGGATGGCCTTCGCCGATGATATTGCTCACCAGCGTAGCCGCGGTGGAAGCGAAGGCCGCCGAAAAGACGAACGGCACCTCGGAAACGCTCCTGACGATGTTGGCAATTGCCAGCTCTTCCTCCCCCAGATGCTCGATAAAGAGGAAGAAAAGCAGCCATACAGAGACATTGAGCACGTACTCGGCCATCACCCAGGAGGCCGTGGAAAAGACGCGCTTCAGTTCGCTCCATACGGGGCCGACCACCTTCTGCAGGCCGTATTTCCTGTCGGCCGTAAGAAAAGCCCACACCATAAAGAAAAGGAGCGAAATGCCTTCCGCAATGGTCGATGCCAGGGCGGCACCCTTGATTCCCATTGCCGGAGCACCCAGATGGCCGAAGATGAGCACCCAGTCCAGGAAGATATTGCTTCCCACCAGCACGATGGAATTCCAGGTGAGGCTCTCCGTCTGCCGCGTACCCACGTAGAAAGCGCGGAACAGTGCGGTCATAAAGGCAAAAAGCAGCCCTGGAATTCTCCAGTTCACATAAACCAGGGCTGCCTTAAAAATATTGTCCGACTGCAACACCCCGCTGAGGATGGGCGGAGACAGGAAATATGACAGGACCATGGTCAGGACCGCCAGGCCCGCGAGGAACCAGACTCCCTGCCAGAATACGCGCCCGATGGAGCCATACCCTTCCCCGCTCTCGCTGGCCTCCCCATTGCGCCGGCCGATGATAATCTGGACGCCGATGGAAAAGCCAAATCCCAGCATGTACAGGATGGTGAAGTACACGCCTGCAATGGCCGATGCGCCCAGTTCGATTTCACCGACACGGCCCAGGAAGGCCGTATCGGTTATGCCCAGCAGCTCTTCCATCAAAAGAGCTACCAGGATGGGTAACGTAATCCTCCAGATGGTCCTGTAGGAATACCTTTTCGGGAGTTTGTATGCCATATACTGTTACTTGCGCGCGGCGATGATATCCAGAAGATAGTGAGGGGTAAAAAAATTGTCCATAAACTGGTAGTAACCCAGCAAGGGAAGCACGGCCTTGTACTGCTCGGAGAGCAGGCCCTTTTTGATACGGAGGTCACCGGGGCCGGCGATGTCCAGGACATTCTGGTCCTGAGCCGTGTACGCCTTCCAATCCACCTTGTCTGTAGACGGGTTGCCGCAGCGGGCAAAATTGGTCCACATCTGCATAACGGCCGTGAAGATTTCAGCCGAGTTATTAGTACCGTTAAAGGAGCTGTTTGTCCCGAAACCGCGCATGTTGAACACGAACATGAGTTCCACAGAGTGGGCTGCGCCCACATCCGGATTGCTGCCCGGGTAAGACCAGTAGTAGCAGAACGTCTTGTTGAACGCACTCTGTACGTCCAGCTGCTGGAGCATGGGCACCCTGAACATGAGCTCATTAATGAACTCCGTCTCTACAAGTCCCGGCTCCTGGAACCGGCACACCCGCTTAAATTCCTCGTAATACTTCTTGTCCTCTTCCTTCAGGTAGGGGACGGCATCTCCTGCGGCGCGCTGGGCGTATAGCTTTTGCTCTTCAAGGCTCAGCATCGGACCCTCACCCATGAACAGCCTCATCTCGTCGGCCGTGCTGCCGGCCATGATAGATATGTGCTTCGCATAGCCCTTCTTGTACATCTCGATGGGGGCCTCAGGAAGCACCTCAGTACCGTAGTAAGGGCAAGATGTAAACTTACCCACGGCATTGACATACGCCTCCTGGAGCTTCTCTTCGGTAAGGGCCATGATCTCGTCCATGGTCTTGCAGCCGGTGTACTCGAGCAGCGCCTTGGTTTTGCCCTGCGCAGCTTCGCAGCCCACCGGGAAGGCCAGGGTGGTGGAGCCGCTTTGGGCGATGACCTTCTGGAAATACCGGTTGGCCTCCTTCATGACCGGCAGGATGGAGACGGAGCCGCCGCCGGCGCTTTGCCCGAAGATGGTCACGTTGCCCGGGTCGCCGCCGAAAGCGGCGATGTTCTCGTGCACCCACCTGAGCGCAATGGCCTGGTCCAGCAGGCCGTTGCAGGGCGCCGTCTTGAAGGCATCTCCGCCGGGCACCGACGAGAAGTCCATGAAGCCGTACATGTTCAGGCGGTAGTTAATAGTCACCATAATAATGTCACTATGCGCCTGGACCAGGTTGGCTCCGCTGTAGGAAGCCTGCGAGCCCGAGCCGACGACGTATGCCCCGCCATGAATCCAGACCATCACCGGTTTTTTCGCCGTCTTGTCGTCGGCATTCAGCCAGATGTTCAGGTAGAGACAGTCCTCGGACATCAGCTTCTGAACGCAATCCGGGTAGCCGAGGGAGCCGAAAGCACCCTTTCCGTAGTACTTGGCCTCGAAGACACGGTCGCATGCGTCCACGTACTCCGGTGCTTTGAAGCGGCGCGCGCCCACGGGCGGCTTCGCGTAAGGGATGCCCAGCCAGGATGCAACCCCGTATTCCTCGGTTCCGACAAAGGTGCCGTTCACGCACTTCACGGCATGAGCCTTGTCGAAACTTCCCTTTATCTCACTGTTCAAGCAATCGTACTGCTCGAAACGGATTAAATCTTTGAATTCCCTTTTCATATCAGTCATTGTTTTGAGATTTCATGAGATAATTAATAGTTATAAATCAAGCAACGTCCGGTCATTTCCACGGGTTGTTCCAGGCCCATAATGCGGAGGATGGAAGGGGCCACGTCGGCCAGAACGCCGTCCTGCACCGTTGCGTTCCCGTTCTCCGTAACATATATGAAAGGAACCGGGTTCGTGGAATGGGCCGTATTGGGCGTTCCATCGGCATTGAGGGCGTGGTCGGCATTCCCGTGGTCGGCCGTAATAATGGTTTCATAGCCCATAGCCCTGGCGGTTTCCACCACTTCATTCAGGCAGTTATCAATCACCTTCACGGCCGTCTCAATCGCGGGGTATACGCCCGTGTGGCCCACCATATCGGCATTGGCGAAATTCACCACAATCCAATCATATTTGTTTGTCTTGAGCGCCTCTACCAGTTTGTCCTTCACCTCGTAGGCAGACATTTCGGGCTTGAGATCATAGGTGGCCACCGCGGGAGAAGTCACAAGGATACGTTCCTCCCCTTCAAACGGTTCTTCACGGCCTCCATTGATGAAGGAGGTCACGTGGGCGTATTTCTCGGTCTCGGCAATATGCAGCTGCTTCAAACCCTTGCCGGCGATGTATTCGCCCAGGGTATTATCCAAGTTATCCTTGGGGAAAAGGACGTGAACGCCCGTGAAGGAATCGTCATACGGCGTCATGCAGTAGTACTGGAGATTGGGGATGGTTGTCATACCCTGCTCCGGCATATCCTGCTGCGTGAGCACGACGGTGAGTTCTTTGGCGCGGTCGCTGCGGAAGTTGAAGAAGATGACTACGTCACCCTCCTTGATGCGGCCGTCAATGTTACTGTTGACCAGCGGCTCCATAAACTCGTCGGTGTTCTTGTGCTCCTCGGTGTGGCTGTCGTAACACGACTGTACACCCGCCACTATGTCATCCAGCTCGCGGCCCTTGCCATTTACGATGAGGTCGTAGGCCAGTTTGATTCGGTCCCAATGCTTGTCACGGTCCATAGCATAATATCGGCCGATGACGGTGGCCACCACGCCGGTGCCAGCTGTCTGCATATGCTGCTGCAGATCGATGATGAAGCCCTTGCCGGCCATAGGGTCGGTGTCGCGGCCGTCCATAAAGCAGTGGACGCAGCAGTTGGAGATGCCATACAGGGCGGCGATATCGATGAGCTTCTTGAGGTGGTCAATCGAAGAGTGAACGCCGCCGGTGGACGTGAGGCCCATCAGGTGCAGGCTCTTGCCGCTGGACTTGGCATAACTGTACGCCGCTTTGATTCCCGGGATTTCCAGGATGGAATTGTCGTCGCAGGCGCGGTTGATTTTCACCAGGTCCTAATATACCACGCGCCCGGCGCCGATGTTCAGATGGCCCGTCTCCGAGTTGCCCATCTGTCCGTCAGGAAGCCCCACGTACTCGCCCGAAGCCTGCAGTTGGGAATGAGGAGAGCTGGCGGCCAGGTAGTCCATATACGGGGTGGTCGTCTGTGAAATCACGTCGTCTTTGCCCTTGTCGCCAATTCCCCACCCGTCCAGAATGATCAACAGCACTTTCTTGCCAACGTCTCCGGGCTCACCCCCGTTGCTCCTTGTGCACGCAGAAAACGCACCCACGCTGCAAACGAGGGCGGCGGCGAGAACTCCACAAACGATTAGTTTCTTCATGTTCTAAACTTTTAGTCATCTAGACAGATGTGCTCGTATTTCTCACTCATGATGGTCATTATCTTTTCATTACGGTTTATACACGAACGGACTTTCACTGATAGTGCCCACCACTTTACCGCCGATGGTCACGGTGCCACAGGCGCCCTGACGGCCCACGCTGATGGTTATCTCTGTCATATTTCTATGAGTTTATAACTATCGGCAGCAGAGTATTGCCTACACCGCCGCCCCGACACTGGGTATTCACCAGGATGTCGCCTACCATGCCGAAGCGGACGTTCGCGTCTTCCATACTATAAAGAGAAAACCTTCTTACCTTCGAAGTAAGTCGCAGTGGGCTTGGCTTCGTGAATCTCTGTCTCCGGGCAGGAGAGCACATCCTTGTTTACCAGGAGGAAGTCGGCATACTTACCTTCACGGATGCTGCCTCTTTCCTTCTCGATGAACATCTGTTTGGCGATGTTAATGGTGAGGGAGGCTAGGGCCTGTTCGCGGGTGAGGTGCTCCTCAGGCCACCAGGGATCACCTTTCACAGTCGGGTGTACGCATGTAACCGCAATCTCCATAATGCCGAACGGATCGTCAGGGCAACCGCTCAAGGCAGGGAAGTCGGAGTGGGAGGTTACGGGGATGCCGTTGTTGAAATAGGATTTCATGGGATACGACTTGTCCTCCATGCCGGCGGGAACCATAGTTTTCAGTATCTCAGACACACCCGTCGGCATATTGTGCCAGAGCATGCCGGAAGTAACATACATATTATGGTCGGCCATACGCTTGTAATCCTCCGGGTTCACATTACGCACGTGTACCAGTGTATTGCGCAACTCATCCTTTCCGCCATTCGCGTAGGCACTCACCACGGTATTGACGGCCTTGTTGCCCATTGTGTGGATATGCATGGTGATACCATTAGCATTGGTCTTGCGGGTAATATCCGTCAGTTCCTCTTCCGTCCAGTTGGCCAGGCCCTGGTGACCGTCGGGATACAGCGGCTCCACATAACCGGTACCGCCTTCCACCGTGCCATCCATAAAGAGTTTGAGCCAGTTTGTCTTGACGTGAGTGGTAGCATACTTCTGAACATCAACGGCGTTCTTCAATTCTTTCTCCACGTTCATCCAGCTTTCCACTTCGTAGGTAAGACCCAGGATGATATTCATATCTCCGGCCTTATCCATCTGCTGGGCCGCCTTGAAGAAATTGGTGTTATTGAAATAGTTACCCCAGCCGTCGATATACATAGTGTAACCCTCTGACAGCATCTTCTCCTGGATGCCCTTGACAACTACTTTGGCTACGTCAACGGGATAGAGGTTCTCGTTGTCCAGGAAAGAGCGGGTATACGTGCCGGCCTGTTCTTTCAGGAAGCCGGTGGGCGTTCCGTCCGGGCCCATCACAATCTCTCCTCCGCGGATGTCCTTGTCCTTTTTAAGCACCGTGCCGTCGGCCTTCATAATGCCGGCTTTGACCAACATCAGGGTATTCGCTACACCCTTATGTCCCTCATCATCTGCGAAGTACATAGGAATATCGCTGCAGATGGCATCCAGTTGTTGACGCGTAGGAATATGATCCGTGAAGGTGAAGTAGCTCCAGCCGAAGCCGAAGATGGACTTCGCCCCTGTTTCCCTTGCCTTCTTGACGGCTGCGGGAACGAGCTCGTTCAGGAACTGGTCGGGCGTGGCGCCAATGGCTATAGTTCCCACGATGGGCAGAGCAACGCCTATTGAATAGTGGGCGTGACCATTGCCGCAGGAAGGCATTACGAGGCCCTTGCCGGTGTAATCGACCACTTCGGTCTTGCCGGCTTCAATATAGGCTTCGGCGCCTTTCCTGTCGCCCACATACACGTACTTGCCGTCCTTCACGGCAAAGGCTTCTACAATCTGATTATTATCGGAAGTAAAAATCTTCCCATAGACCACGAGGTCAGCAATATTCTTTTTATCCATATCATTAATCCCTTTCATACAGAAGCCTGCGTTAGCAGACTCGTTTGGAAGACCCGTTTCCAAGGCGCTCCGCCCAGGACATCATCAGGTCTTCCCGTCTTCCGAAAATATCCTTCTGCAGGCCGATGGCATCGTCGAAGACCATCGTCTGGCGGTCGTTGCCCGAGAACATCTTCCACTGGTATTTGTCGGTGGAAGGGTTGCCCGTACGTGCGAAATTGGTCCACATCTCCTTGACGACATGGCGGAACTCGCAGTCTTCGGTGCTAACAATCTCTCCGCTTCCCATCGGATCCGCCAAGGGATTGTCGAACAGATACGGAAGCTCGGCCGCGTGTATTGCGCCAAGATAAGGGGTAGTCACCGGCTTTCTGACGAAATACATGTATGTGTTGCCGCCGGCGGCAGCGTGCCTGATGGCCATATCGGTATTGCCTGCGCGGAAGTTGATGTCGTTGCAGTATTGCTCCAGCTTTTTCAGTTCGCTTTCGCCGGCCATCGTAGCCATGAACTTGTCGTACATAGCCTTTTCCTGGTCGTTCAGCAGCGCACGATCCCGCTTCGCAATCCACCTCAGCGTATCCGCAAAGCCTTCTTCGCCTCCCTCGGACGGAACGAAGTACCGGATTTCGTCCTGGTTGGACCCCAGCATCAAATCGATCTTGGCCCGCTTCTCATCGCCCCACATCTCGTACAGGACCGCCCGGTCTTCGGGCAGCGTGACGCCGTCCAGGAGCGGGAAGTTGGCAAATCCAAGAAGGCTGTTCTTGTCAATCATACCAGCGTTCAGGGTGGCTTCGACGAGCTGTTCGGTAGTGAGTTGCATCAGCTCGTCCATACTCCGGCAGCCCGTAGCGGTGAGGAAGTTCTGCGTAACGTGGATGCCATGCTCCATGGTGTCGGTGTAGGCAATATTGGCGCTCTGTGCGATGATTCTATGGAAGAGCCCCTCGCTTCCGTCGATGAGCGGAAGGAACGTGACGCTGGCCGATCCTGCCGACTCGCCGAAAATGGTCACGTTGTCCGGATCGCCGCCGAAGCCGGCGATGTTCTTCTGCACCCACCTGAGGGCCTCCAGCTGGTCCAGCAGGCCCAGGTTGCCGGCCTCCTTGAAGTTTTCTCCGCCGGGAACCCGCTCGAAGTTCATAAATCCCAGGAAGCCCAGCCGATAGTCGATGGACACGAACAGGATGTCCGGGCACTGTTTGGAGATATTGGTGAGGTCGTAGAGGGGCGACGCCTGGGATTCGGAGCAGAACCCGCCGCCGTGAATCCACACCATAACGGGCTTTTGGCCGCCAATGCAGCTAGTATTGCAATAGATGTTCAGTACCAGGCAGTCTTCGCCGAACTCTGCCGTTCCCATGGAGTCGTTCATAGGCCCGACGGGAACGTGGCCGGGCTTTGTGGCGTCGTACACGCCGTCATCGTCTGCGGCAGGAAGGGCCTTCTGCCAACGAAGCTTCCCCAGCGGCTGCGTAGCATAAGGGATGCCCTTCCAGATAATCAGTTCGTCTGTCTCTTTGCCGATGAAGGTTCCGTTGTTGCACTTGACTGCTTTCATAATATCTTGTTTCATGGCTGGTTATCAATATGTTTATGTGTTATTATACATTCTTGTCATTACGGTTGGTACACAAACGGGCTTTCGATGACGGGGCCCTCTTTTCCGCCGATGGTGACTTTGCCGATGTGTTTATAATCGGTTCCGCCGCCGATGCAGTGTGTATCTTCTCCCATGGAAGTCTTTTCGGCCGTTACCTTCGTCACTCCGTCCGTGATGGTGATATCACCGACGCTCGATTGCTCGCTGGTTCCAATCCCGGCAGCGTCGGAACCGCCTTTGGTATATACCGTACCGCCGCTTATCAGGATGTTTCCGCACACGGCGTTGTCATTGCCGGAGCCGATGCCGGCGGCGAACGTATTGCCGTCACCGGCGGCCGCCGCCGTAACCGTGCCGCCGCTGATGGTAATGTTTCCGCAGACGGAGGGGTCAAAGCTTGTTTCAAGTTCTTTGTCGCAGCCGGCGCCGCTGCCGATACAGGCGGCATTTGTCCCTCCGTGGGCCGTGACCGTACCTCCGCTGATGGTAATGTTGCCGCATATTGACTCGTAGGATGAGCCGATGCCGGCAGACAAATCCCCGGCTTCGGCTACCACGTTCCCTCCGCTGATGGTGATATCCCCGCATCGGGAACGCTTGCGCCCGGTGCCGATACCTGCGGCAGAGTCACTGTTGTAAGGCACCGCCGTAACAAAGCCGCCGCTGATGGTGATGCTGCCGCACTCCGACAGGCCGCCAGCGCCGATTGCGGCGCTGTTCATACCGGAGACAGCACGGATGGTACCCTCCAGGATTTCAATGTTGCCACAGTTTATTTGCTCATAATTCGCACCGCCTATTCCAGCCCCCCGTCCGCTACTGCCTGCTTCCAGTTTGCCGTTCCCTTTAATGCGGATCGTCTTGCCTTCGGGCACAAAGATGCCGGGATAATTCTCATGGAAGCCCCTGACAATATTGGATGCCACCAATACGATGGTTGCGTCCCCTGTCGCCGTAATGCCGGCCCACTTGTAAGCCTCGTTGTTTTCTCCAAAAATCACTGCGTTTTTCAGCGTGACAACGGCCCCGTCGGCTATGGTAATTTTATAGTTGCCTCCGAGGATTCCCGAAAGCGTTTCGCCGTCTTTTGCCTCATAATCGGCCGTAAGGAGGGCAAGGTCCACCACCTTGACGGCGCTTTCCTTGTTGCAAGACAGCGCCGGAAGCATGGCGAAAACGATGGCGGCAAAAGGATAAAGTAACTTTTTCATGGTTTAACGACCTTAACCGTTCACTTTCTTGCCGGCAAAATACACATCGTTCGGCAGGTTGTGGCTGAAGCCCTCGTGTTCTGCCGTCAGGAGGTCATTTTCGAACACCAGGAAGTCGGCGTCCTTGCCCACTTCGATGGATCCCTTCTTATCCTCGATGCCCAGCTGCTTGGCGCCGTTGATGGTGTAACCGAGAAGCATTTCCTCCATAGTCATTTTCTCCTCATACGGCGGGTTGGTCTTGGGGCTGATGCAGTAGGACGGGACATTGGTCTTCTCCGAGATGGTGCGGGTCATACCGATTTCCATCCCCAGATAAGGGCTCCAGGTGGTGAAGTCTCCGTAGGCCACGTTGTCGCTGGACCAGGCCACCAGGGCGCCGGTGTTCCAGACCGTCTTGCAGCGGTACATATGCGTGGCACGCTTCTCGCCCAGCATCGGGGTCAGGATGCCCGGGCCGCCGCCATTATGCCACCAGGGGGTATAATTCGCGAATACTCCCAGCTTGGCAAAGCGCGCGAGGTCTTCGTCGGCCTGTACTTCCAGGTGGGCGCAGGTCACTTTCACGTGATACTTGTCTCCCAGTTCCTTCCGGGCCAGCTCCACGCCGTCCAGGATCACGCGGGACGCGGCAGCGCCGACGGTGTGGACGTGAAGGTCGAGGCCGGCCTCGTTGAGGGCCTTGAGGATCTCGGCCACCTGGGCGGGCTGGAAGGCCGTGCAGCCGGTAACACCGGTGTCTACATAAGGCTCTACCTGGGCGGCGGTTTCAATCTTAAGGGTGCCGTCCATGAAGATCTTGAGGGTGTGCACTTTCAGGTGCTCCGAGTTATATTTCTTGTTGAAACGCTTCACCTCCTCGATGGCCTCGTGCATCTTGCTGGGACGGGTGAGCACGTAGCAGCCGTCAATGTAGGTGGAAAGCTTGCCTTCCTTGTCCATCTTGCACAGAACGTCATACATCCTCTCGTGGACGGGATTGTGCTCCGGGAAGCCGGCGTCGAAGACCGCGCTGACGCCCACCTTTTTGGAATACTCGACCCAGCGTTCGAGAGACACTCGCATCTGCTCTTCCGTCAAATCGTTGACACCGTCGAAGAGGATAGGCCAGCTGGCGGTTTCGAACGAATTGCCGGTCACGTGGCCGTCCTTGCGCACGTAGTAGGCCAGCCCGGGAACGGGGTCCGGGGTGTCATCGTGGATACCCATCCTTTCCAGAACCTTGGAGTTCACCCAGTTGCTATGGCATTCGCCTTCCAGAAGGATGAGTTCGGTGTCGGGGCAGATGGCGTCCAGGTCTTCCTTGGTGATCTCCTCCCCGTTCAGGTAGTAGCGCTCCACCAGGAAGCGGTAGCATTTCTGGCCGGGATGCTCCTTGACGTAACCCGCCATAAATTCCATAGCGCCCTTCTTTCCGTTGGGTTCGAAACGAACGCCCAGGTCGGCGTATTCAAATGCGACCGGAACGGTCACGTGCACGTGGCTGTCGATGATACCGGGCATAATGAACTTGCCCCCGAGGTCCGTGACTTCGCCTTCAAAATCCTTCAGGCCGGCTTCGTCGCCTACATATACAAACTTTCCGTCCTTTACCGCCAGTGCAGTGGCCTGGGGATGATTCTTGTCAGAAGTGAAGATTTTTGCGTTTTTAATGATGTTGTCAGCTTTCATAGTATTATTAGTTATTTTTGGTTTCCTTAACAAAACAGGCCACCAGACCGTAGGTGATGGTGGGACGGATCCAGATTTCCACCATCACATAGGTGCTGGTAGGGTCGGCGGGCTCCAGCATAATATCTATGTTATAGAGCGTTGCGATGAGGACATCCACGATGCATATCATCCACAGGTTACGCTTGGAGTAGGTTTTCCAGTCCTTGCGGGCATAGAAGTAAACCAGCATCATAAGCAGCAGCGCCGAAAGGGTGAGGCACGCGATACGGATGGAAAAATAGGGCAGCTTGGGTGCGAAAAGGATATCCCGCAGCAGTACCGTGATGCCCACATTGACGGTGCACCAGTAGTTGAACTGCCGCGTAGTGATGGGACCGTTGAAGAAGTACATCCACATCATCACGATACAGGCAATATAGAACACGTTGAGCACCAGTTCGGGCCATGTGTTTTCCAGGCCGAAATGCCATACTCCGTAGAGCATTATGCCCACGGAGACTACAGCGGCGATGGCGGTAATCAATACATTGAAGACGTCCGATTTGTTCTTAAATCTTATTCCCATATTGTTATGTGTTAGGTTATTAGTTTTATTTAAGTTTCGCAAGTGATTTAGGCCGCCGCTGCGGCGAGGTCTAGCCGGTCGAAAGCCATCTTCACTGCTTTGATTTGATGATTGTTGTTTATTACGTTTTCAGTTAACTCGAACGGATCGCAAGAGATGAACTCCGCAATGACGTTGATGACCTTTATAATGAGTCCCCAGATTCTCTGGACTACGGTAAGTTCTACGGTTTCACCGGTCAGTTCAGCGAACAGGCCGCCAATGGTCTCGTACGATTCAAAGCGCTTGACGGTCCGGAGCCGGCATGAGCGATATCTGCCTGTAGCGGAGTATCTGAGGAAAAGGCCGAACTACAGTTTCTCGGCATCCACCGAGGAGATGCTGACGGTGGCGGCATCGGCGTTGGCTCCTTGATGGACCTTGACATTGCGGTAGATGTACGAGCCGTATTTTTCCTGCGTCGTGCCGTCGAGAAGGTCCCATTTGACGGAGTAGGTACCTTCGGCAAGGGCCATCCGGGCGTCGTCCCCCTTGCTGTAGGAGTAGGAGAGCGTAGCCACCGGCGTGCCGCTTTCCTCGCCGGCGCGATAGAAGGAGACGTGGGCCATCTCATAAGTGGACGCATTGCGGAGCCGGATGAAGCCCCAGGGCGTGCGGTCGGGCGTCTTCAGGACCCAGCTGATTTCCGGCAGGTCGATGTCGTAATCCTTCTTGTTGCCGTCAAATTCGGCCGACCCGCGCCAATGGTACCAGGAGGCATAGTTGATGGTGATCTTGGTTTTCAGGCGGAAAGCATCGAGGCTGC